>Ga0310810_10000982_pt1 | contig 28897 bp, 30 predicted proteins | sample NCmetagenome_FD_207641 | JGI IMG/M metagenome (GOLD analysis project Ga0310810, IMG submission 207641) | Soil microbial communities from experimental microcosm in Duke University, North Carolina, United States - NC | ecosystem: Engineered > Artificial ecosystem > Soil microcosm > Unclassified ... | reverse complement strand
TGGGATTATCCGTTCTCCGACCGCATCCATCTCTGGAACATCGAGCGCCCCGATTCACAGGACCTCGTTTCGATCATCAAGACGAACAAGGTCTACTTCACCGGTCCCGCTATCGTCGCGAGCCGGAGCAAATGGCCCGAGCTCAAGCGCCTGATGCAGAATGCCTTCGACATGCTGGTCTCGTTTCGCCTGATGGACGATGACCAGACGCTGCTTCTGATGAGCTACCGCGCCGCGCCGCATCTGTTCGAAACGCACTACGTCGATGCCGCCAAAACCGGCTGGTTCATCATCTTCAAGGACTACAACATCTACGAGGGCCGAACGGCGACCGGCTAGGGCTTGCGTCACCCAGCCACGCTCTCGCTGTCGGTATAGCGCGGACAACCAATATTACGTTTCCGAAATGCGGCACTGGACTCGGTTCCTCGGGTTCCTGCGACGGAACGGATTGAGAAAACCGGAAACCGCGACCCGGAAGCGCCGGAATAAATCCCGTTCTTAAACGTCTACTAGAAACCCCCGATTCCCCCCTCGGCCTTCGATGCAGTAAAGCGAGGGTGGAGAGGGTGGAATCGAAATCACCGAGGTTAATCCAGACTTCGGAACCGCAGGCTCGCTAGGCACTGCATCGCGGAACGGATGACATCGACCGATTATCATGGGAAGGCGAAGCTGCTGTTCGCCGCGGTTTTGTGCGTGGCCGCGCTCGCAGCCGGGCTCTATTATCGTCATTATTCTGCCCAGTACACAACCTACCGGGTCGAGACGCACGATCCGGTCTCCGGGCTGATCGTCGATTCACCAGTGGAATTCCACGGCGTGGAGGTCGGCAACGTCACCAAGATCGAGCTGACCGATCCTCGCACCGTCAGCATTCTGCTGCGCGTCGCGAAAGACGCACCGGTCGGGAAGACGACGGTGGCCACGATCACGGCGCGCGGCCTCGCCGCCCGCGGATTTACCGGTTACGTCTATATCGCTTTGGAAAATACAGGCGCGGAGTCCGGTCCGCTGACCATAGACTCAGGCCAACGCTTTCCAGTCATTCCATCCGCACCGCCGCTGACAAACACCATGGACACGACCGTAGCGGAGGCGGTGCAACAAGTCCGGCTCCTCACGCGGCTCCTCCAATCCGTACTCGACGAAAAGACCATCGCGTCCGTGAAGCAATCGGTAGACCGATTTAACGAAATTATCGGTCCTTTAGCGGCGAACAACGCGCGACTGAACTCACTTATCGTCAATGCAGAGCGCGACAGCCGCAGTGTCGGCCAGTTGCTGGACGGAAAAACAATCGCATCGCTGAAGCGGTCGGTGGACGGGCTTCAGCACGTCATGGACACGCTGGCAGCCAATGACGTGCGGCTAAGCTCGCTCATCGTCAATGCCGAACGCGACAGCCGCGAAATAGGGCCGCTGCTCGAAAATGCCGAACGCGCCAGCCGCGAAATAAAGCCGCTGCTCGAAACAAGCAACGCCACACTCGGGCAACTCCACGAGGAGGTGCTCCCGCAACTGACTCAATCGCTGGACAATCTGGACGGTTTGACTCGTTCCCTGGGCGGGCTCGCCGACAAGCTCGCAAGAGATCCATCCACAATCATACGCGGCACTGTCACGCCGCCGGGACCGGGAGAACGATGAGGCGCCGCTTTATCGTCTATCTTGCACCGGCTGCCGTCTCGTTGCTCTCGGCGTGCTCTTTGCTATCGGCCCCCAAGCCCGAACCCGCAACGGCCATCTTGAGCAAAGTGCCGGCCAACGTGCCCCACCAATCCGGCGAGGGGTCCACGTTGCTTGTCATGCTTCCCGCGAGCAGCTCGGGCTACGACACGACACGAATGGCCTACAGAGAAAAGGCCTATCAACTCGGTTATTACCGGGACAACCAATGGGCCGGGACACCAGCGCAAATGATCCAGCCGCTGCTGGTGCAGACACTGCAGGAGACCGGGATGTTTCAGTCGATTTCGAGCCCTCCGGAATCGGGCCGTGCCGACTACACGCTCCGCACCGAAGTCATGGAGCTGGTACAAGACTACACGGGGAGCCAGCCGACGCTGAGGCTCGCGCTCCATTTCCAGTTGCTCAACGCGTCCGGCCAGGTCATGGCTGACCGCGAAATCTTAGAGCAAGAGCCGATGCGGAATTCGACGTCCTATGCGGGCGTGGACGCGGCCAATGAGGCACTGGCCAACGCGCTACGGGAGGCGGCTCAGTTCGTGATGAGTTCGGCGCACTGAGGACTCAGCTATTCCAAGACCAAAGCATCTTGCGCAAGGTTTCGTCGCGAAGCACAAAGTGGTGTCGCAGCGCCGCGCCGGCATGCAAGCAGATGAAGATCGCCATGGCATAGCCCAGCCAGTCGTGGATCTGCCGCAGCCACCCGAACAGGAGGTCGTCGCGGGGGACGTAATCGGGAAGCGTGAATAGACCCAGGAAGGAAACGGGAATGCCGGCGGCGGAGGACATAACCCAGCCGCTGACGGGAAGGGCAATCATCAGCGCATAAAAGCAGAGATGGACGAAAATCGCCGCCACTTTTTGCCACTCGGGCAGGGTGTCGGCGAGGCGCGGGAGCGGGTTCAATTCGCGCCAGACGAGGCGCGCCGCGACCAGCGCAATGACCACCATCCCTATTTCCTTGTGGATCAGGGTCAGGACAATCTTCTTTGTGTCGAAACCTACGTCCGGAAGCCGGACCATGTAGAGTCCCAGCGCCACCAGGGCCGTGATCAGCGCGGCCATCAGCCAATGCAGCACGATCGCCGCAGCGCCGTAGTGCTGACCAGTATTCGATAGCTTCATTATCCAGCGCATCCAGATGCGAACTGAGCGTCGTGAGCAAACGTCTCGCGGCTCGATCTGTTCCAAGGCCCGGAGATAACGCGCTAGCCGTTTCTGACGGCTAGGCGGGTAGTTCATTTACGCCATCGTATTCGTCAGCGTCCCGATCTTTTCGATTTCCAGCTTCACCACGTCGCCTGCATTCAAAAACTCGTCGCGGCCCGCCCCAACGCCCGCCGGCGTTCCCGTCAAAATCACATCGCCCGGATAGAGCGTCATGTTCTTGGACAGATGCGCAATCTGCTCCGCCAGCGTGAAGATCATCTCGCTCGTGTTGGAATCCTGCTTGATGACGTCGTTGACCCAGAGTTTCAGCTTTAGATTCTGCGGGTCGGCAATGTCGTCCGCGGGCACGATCCACGGTCCGATCGGACACGAACCGTCGAAACATTTCTGCCCCACCCAATCGAAATGGAAGGCCGACCCGGTCGCCATTTCCGCGCGTCGCGCCAGGTCGCGCGCCGACACATCGTTCGCCACCGTATAGCCGGCGACATAATCGAGCGCCCTTTCGACCGTGACCCCCTTCGCTTCCACGCCGATCACCCCGGCCAATTCGATTTCCCAATCGAGCTTCTTGGTCAGGTGCGTCGCGGTCACCGTCACGCCGGGATCGGTCGCACAGCGCCCCGGTTTCAAGAAGTGCCACGGCTTCCCGCCCGACTCCTTCGGATCGGGATCGAGCGGTCGTTTCAGTTTGGTCGCCATCTCGATGGCGTGGTCGCGGTAATTGGCGCCGGCGCAATAGAGCGCGCCCGGAAACATCAACGGTGTGCGCAGATGCGTCTGCGACAAGGGCGAACCCTTGGCCGTTCCGCCTTTCACGGCCGAAGCAATGCGGTCCGACGCGCGCCGCCAATCCTGCACGATGCCGAGCACGCTCGCGTAAGCCGCCTGTCCGGTCAGTTCCTCGGCGTCGATGACAGTCTCGCCGACGATAATCCCGGCGCGCGGCCCCTTCGCCGCTTGATAGGTGGCCAGCCTGTAGCCGCTCATGAATGGGTTTCCTTCGTTCGTGCTGCGGTGATCAATTCCAAAAGTCTATAAGGGGTGAGCGGCACCTGGGCAATCCGCACGCCGAATGGTTCGAGCGCGTTCTCGACCGCGGAAATCACCGCGGCTGCTACGGGGATCACCCCCGCTTCGCCCGCGCCTTTCACGCCCAACGGATTCAGCGGTGAGGGCGAGCAGCGATAGGCGCTGTCGATCGCGGGCACATCGAGCGAAGTCGGCAGGAGATAATCGGTGAACGTCGTGGTGATGGGTTGGCCCGAGTCGTCGTAGACCATCCATTCGTAGAGTGCGTTGCCGATGCCATGCGCGATGCCGCCGCGCGTCTGCCCGTCGACGATCATCGGATTGACCTGCACGCCGTGATCGTGCAGGGCGAGATAGCGCAGGATTCTCACGCCGCCCGTCTCGATGTCGACTTCGACTTCGGCCACGTGACACGCATTCGCGTAAGCGAGCTGGTCGACCCGGAACGCGGCGCTCGCTTCGAGTCCGGGCGTGAGCCCCGGCGGAAACGCATAACCGGGCCCGCCGCGCAACAGCCGCGCAATCTCTCCGAGCGAAATGGCGCGATCCGGCGATGCCTTCACCCGCACGCTGCCGCCGGCGAGTTCGAGTTCCGCAGGGCTAGCCTGCATCAACATGCCCGCCAGCGTCTTCGCCTTCTCCGCGACGTCGCGCGCGGCCAGGCGAACAGAATTTCCCGCCGTCACGGTCTGCCGGCTAGCGAAGCCGCCGAGGCCTACCGGTACCACCGAAGAATCGCCCGCCACCACGCTGATGTCTTCCGGCGCCACGCCCAATTCCGCGGCGCAGATTTGCGCCAGCGCCGTCGCCAATCCCTGGCCCATTGCGGATGCGCCGGTAAGCACCGACACGCGTCCCGTGCCGCTGACACGCACGAGCCCCATTTCGAACGGCCCGCGCCCTGTCCCCTTCAGCCCATGCGCGAGACCGATGCCGAGATAGCGTCCGGAGAGCCGCGCCTCCTGTTGCCGCTGCGGAAAATCGTCCCACCCCGCACGGTTCATCACCTCGGCTTGCGTCGCGAGGTAATCGCCGCTGTCGTAGAGAATGGGCGCGCCCGAGCGCGCTTTCAGCGGGCTCTCATACGGCATCTTCTCCGGCGGAATGAGATTGCGCCGCCGGATTTCGTCGCGCGTGATGCCGAACTCGCGTGCGGCACGGTCCATCAGCCGCTCCATCGCGAACGCCGCCTGCGGATAACCGGCGCCGCGCACCGAAGAGACCGGCACCTTGTTGGTGTGCGCGACAATGACATCCATGGCGAGCGCCGGCACGTGATAGGGGCCGGTCACGGCGGATGCCGAATTGTACGGCAGGTTTACGTCCTGCAGCGCGTAGGCGCCCTGATCGTGCACAAGCTTTCCGCGCACGCCCAGAATGCGCGCGTCATGATCGAGCGCAGCCTCTAGTGTCCAATACTGATCGCGCTCCTGCACCGCGGCGACGAAATGCTCGCGCCGGTCCTCGGCCCATGTCAGCGAACGCTTGAGCAACTTCGCCGCAGCCGCGACCGCCACGTCTTCGGGATAAATGCACAACTTGGGACCGAACCCGCCGCCGATATCGGGCGCGGTCACGCGCAGATGATTTTCGTCGATTCGGAGAAACGCGCTGAGATTCTGATGCAGGTCGTGCGCCTTCTGCGTCGAGGCCCACAGATGAATACCGTCGGTGGCCGGCAAATATTCGGCCACACAGCCGCGCCCTTCGAGCGAATGCGCGCCGCCGCGATGCTGGAAGTACTCTTCGCGGACGACATGCGCCGCGTTGCGGAACACGCTCTCGGCATCGCCATACGCGACGCGATAGGTCGCGACTACGTTGGACGACAGCTCGCGGCGCACCGGCGCCGCGCCTGCCAGCGCGGCATCGCGCGCATCCGTGACAGGCGGCAGCACGTCGTAATCGACCTCGACCAGCGCGGCCGCGTCTTCCGCAACGTAACGGCTTTCGGCGGCAATCAACGTAACCGGCTCGCCGACGAACGCGACTTCACCGGCCGCGAGCGCAAACGGCCACATTGTCTCGCGCGGCTTTCCGCCTTGACCCGGCTCGCGCACCATCCGCCGCTTGGCGAGCACCGGCGCCAGATCCTCCAGCGTGACCACCGCATGCACGCCGGTAAGGGCTCGCGCACCCGTGCAGTCAACCCCGCGAATCGCGGCATGCGCATGCGGGCTGCGCGCAAACGCGACATGCAGCAGCCCCGGAATCCGGATGTCGTCGACGAAACGCCCCACGCCCGTCAGCAGCGGCTTGTCTTCGAGCCGCCGGAAGCGCGAGCCGATGCGGCCATCGCGCGGGGTCTCTGGCGTGTCTTCGTTCAATAGACGGCGCGCGCCGCCTTGGCGATCACGTCCTTGGGCAGCGCGTACAGGTAGGCGACCACGGCTTCGGCCTCCGCCGCGCTCACCGGATCGATGTCGATCATCGTCTTGCTCGCGTCGGCCAAGAACGCCGGATCGCGCAGCGTCGCGTCGAACGCCGCGCGCAGAATCGCCTTCCTATCTTCCGGAATATTTGGCGGCGCCACGAACGGCCGCGCCAACACCTCGTTCGCGATGGCGAAATCGAGGATTTGCTTCTGCTCCGTCGTCTTGGCGAAATCGGCCGCGAAAGGTACATCCGGAAGATCGGGCGCCCTCTTCGGCGCGGCCTGGATCAGGAAATTGATCTTCTTCTCTTTGACCCAATTGCCGTAGCGGCTCTTCACCGTGCTCCAGGAAATGCCGCACAGACCGTCGACTTCACGCCGCTGCATCGCGAGCGTGATGTCGGTCGTGCCCGGGAAACCGGTGGCGAGCTTGATCTTGGCGCCGAACACATTCTTGTAGAGCTTGGCGAACATGTCCGGATCGCCCGCCGGACCTTCGCCGCCCGCGGTGAACTGTTTCGTCAGCGCGTCGTTCCACGTCTTGATCGGCGAGGGTCCCCAGCTGATGCACAGCGTCACGTCCTTCGTCGCGCTGCCGAGCCAGGTGAATTTGCGCGCATCGAAAGGGGCCTGGCCGATCAGCGCGGTGGCCGCCATGCCGCGCGCAAATGTCCCGATCACCGTGCCGTCTTTTGGCGCCGCCGAGAAAACGTAAGCCGCGGCCTTGATGCTCCCGGCGCCCGGCATGTTCTGCGGAATGACGTTGGGATTGCCGGGAATGTGCTTGCCGAGATGCTGCGCCAGGACGCGCGCGTAGAGGTCGTAACCGCCGCCCGCCGAATAGCCGATGATGATCGAAACCGTTCGCCCCTTGTAGAACTCCGCAGGTGCCGCGGCTTGCGCCGGCGCGTATGCAACGATCGCTGCAACGGCACTGAACAGGCTAGAGCGGAGGAGGGCGCGCATGATCGTCTCGCCTCTAGGTGAACAGCTGCGGAAATTTCGCCTTGAGATCGCTGCGCAGCTTGGCGCTCACGTCGACCACGGGCGGGAACGTCCCCTTCAGCAGCTTATCATACGGTATGCAGGCATCGACCAGGATGCGGTTGTTGAAATTGCCGGGCAGATACAGCGGGTCGCGCTTCGACGCCCACGCCTTCTGCACCGTGTCGATGTCGGTCATCGGGTCGAAGCGCGTGCACATCGCCCACAGCACCTGATCGAGATCGCCCGCATCGATGTCCTCGTCGACTACCACGGTCCATTTGCCGGCATAGGCGCCGCCCTGACACGAGCACGCGACGTGCAGCACGTTGCGCGAATGGCCGGGATAACGCTGCTTGATCTGGATCGCTGTGAATCGCGTCGCGGGGCCCGCCTCGTGATTCCACACGCCCAGAATATCGGGGATGCCGCACGCCTCGAGCGAGCGCCAGATTTGCGCCGCGCCCGCGATGCCCTTGAGCAGCCCGGTCTCGTCCACGGGCTTGTGCTGCGGCGCGCAGGTCAGGATCGGATCGTTGCGGTGCAGCACCGTCTTGATGTCGAGATACGGCCGCGCCACCGTGTCGTCGGAGTAGTAGCCCATCCATTCGCCGAACGGACCTTCCTCGCGCGAATGACCCGGTACCGCTTCCGCTTCGATGGCGATTTCCGCATCCGCCGGGATGGGAAAACCCGTATAGGGACCACGGATCACCTCGATGGGCTCGCCGCGCAATCCGCCGGCGAAATCGAGCTCGCTGATACCTTCCGGCAGCGGGCTCGCCGCCAGCATGAACAGCAGCGGGTCTTGGCCCACCAGCACCACCACCTTCATTGATTGGCCGCGCTCGAAATATTTGTCGCGGTGGATGCGGCCGTGCTTGCCTTCGGTGATCTGGCAGCCGATCGTCTTGCCGTCATAGACCTGGTTGCGGTAGCAGCCGAGATTGAACCAGCCCGCGTCGGGATCCTGCGTGATGACGCAATTCGCGGTGCCGATGTAGCGTGCCTTGTCCATCTCGTGATGGCGCGGCACCGGAAATTTCAGGATGTCGATCTTATCGCCCTCCATGATGTTCTGGAGGATCGGCCCGTCCTTCACATAGCGCGGCGGGATGTGCTTCATCGTCTGGATGCGGTTGTAGTACTGCTTGACGATGTCGACTTTCCGCTCGCGCTCGAGCGGCAGGCCAAGCGTCAGCGCCACCCGCTTCACCGACGAGAAATGCCCGTACAGCGTGCGGTAGCCTTTCGGATAACCCGGAATGTCGTCGAACAGGAGCGCCGGCGCCGTGCCGTGGCTATGCTCGGTCAGCATATGCGTGATGGCGCCCATCTCCGTGTCCCAGCTCGCGCCGCTGACCCGTTTCAGCTCGCCCATCCGCTCGACCTGCTCGATCCAGCCGCGCAGGCCGCCATAACCGCCCTGCACCAGCTTCAGGCCAACTTCACTCGCTTGGGACACGCTCTCCTCCGAACCGTACCGAATTTGGAAAATGGTTAGATTTTGGTGCGGGCACTATCCTAAATCCGCAAGCCAAGCACAACCGCATAGCCGCACGATCACACCCTGATCCCGGCCATCTGCAGAGCCGGCCTGCCCGTGAAGCCGTAAGGATTTCCGAGCGTCTCCTGCGTTTCGTAATGGTTGTAGCCCGTGCCGACGAGAAGTGTGACCGCCTTTCCGGCGGCTTTGACTGCCGCATAGAATTCTCGCGATTGCCGCTGGAATTCTGGCGTTTCGAGCGAGCCGTGCGTCAGCGTAAGCGGTGTCCGGATGAGTCCGATATGCCGTATCGGACTGAGCGCATCTTCCATCTCGTCGGTAAAGCTCAGATACCGTGACCGCTTGGACAGGCGAACAGGCTTCAAATCGTAGATGCCGCTTCCGAGCAACGCGCCTTTGAAGACATCCTGCGGCACGCCCAATCTCGCCCAATCGGTCGTGACCAGGCATCCTCCCAAATGCGCGCCCGACGAATGGCCGATGAGATAGAGGCGGTCCGGATCGCCGCCGAAAGATTTCGCGTTCTTGAACGTCCATGCGACCGCACGGCGCAATTGATCGACCATGGCAAACAGATCGCCCTTGGTCTCGAGCGCATTGCTGAAGTCGAGCGAGAGAAAATTCGCGCCGGCCTTGATGAAGGGCTCCGCCATGAACGCCGCCTGTGACGAGCGGCCGCCTCTCCACGCCCCGCCGTGAATGAACAACACGGATGGCGAACCCGCTTTCACGGTCTTGAAGATGTCGATGCCCTCGACGTCTTTGCTTCCGTAGAAAGCACGCACGGGATTTCCGATGATCCCCCGCACGATCTCGTTGTTGGCGGTGCGCCGCTCGTCGATATTGTCCCTGTTGAAGGCATAGACGGTCTGGTCGTAGGCGTCGTCCAACTCCTCCTGATCGAGATCGAGCCAGACCCGCGGTCCCTTGACATGGGCCGGTCCCGGACAGCGTTGCGCCGCCGCCGGGCTCGCCGCCGAAGCGAGCGCTACCGTCGCCGCGCCGGCAAACACGACGCGACGGGTCACCAGCGCGTCCGATTCCGAATTGCGCTTTAGCAATACCGCCTCCTTTTTGCTTTTCCGCTATTTCTTCAGAGACCGATAAACCACGCGGACGAAATTTCCCGCGGCCTGCGCGCTCACCTTGAGCTGCGCGTCGTAATCGGCGTTGGGCTTCGCCGTCACGACTTCGTCCTCCGTCTTTCCCGCATCGATGAGCGCCTGAATGCGTCCGCGCACCGTGACCAGCATCTGCCGGTAATCGCGTATCATCGCCCTGGTACCGAGCGGGCCATGGCCCGGCACGATCTTGGTGTCGTCCTTGGCCAGGCGCAGAACGGCATCGACTCCCTTGATCATGCCGTCGATGCTGCCGCCGTAAAGATAATCGATGTTGGGAAACCTGCCGAACGTAACGATGTCGCCGGTCGCGAGCACATTCGCGTCCGCGAAATAGACCGTCGTGTCGCCGTCCGTGTGCGCTTTCGGGATGTGCTCCAGTTTCGCGGTCACGCCGGCGACCTGCAGCGTCGTGGAATCGGTATAGGTCTGTTTCGGCAGCGCCGCCGGTGTTTCGGGCGCCATCACGTTTCCCGTCAGCCCGTTATGCGAGCCCGCCGCCAGGTGCTCGGCCACGCTCTTGTGCGCCACGATCAGCGCACCGTCTGCCGCGAATTGCGCATCGCCCCCGGTGTGATCCCGATGAAAATGGGTCAGCGCCAAATAGCGGATCGGCGCGCTGCTGATCTTGGCGATGGCCGCTTTGATCTTGTCGTGAAGCGGCGTGAAGGAATCATCGACCATGATGATGCCGCCCTCGCCAACCGCGACGATGACGTTTCCCCCATCTTGCCGAAGCAGATAGGTCCGGTGACCGAGATCGGTCGTCTGGATGACCGTCCTGGTGAAATCCGGCGTCGGCGTGGTCTGCGGCTGGAACGGCTGCGCGAGAGCAACGGCGAAAGGCACCGAAAGCGCCAGGGCGGCAGCCATGAGTCGAGCGCAAGTCTGGGACACGCCTTCCTCCGAACGCACCGAAACCGGGAAAATCGTTTGATTTTGCTATAGCGACTATCCTAAATCCGGAGACCGGTTACAACGGCATCGCCGTACAAATCACCCGACTCAGAGGCACATGGCGGGACGTTTCGAGGATGCGCGCCGCAGCGGAAAAGTCATCGGCCGCGCGCTGCCCCGTTTGGAAGACGAAGCCCTGCTGCGCGGGCAGGGGTGCTTCGCCGACGATATCTCGTTCCCAGACCAACTCCATATGAGGGTCGTGCGCTCGCAGCACGCGCATGGCCGGCTTCTGGCCATCGACGCGGACCAGGCGTGCGCGCTTCCGGGCGTTTTCGCCGTCTGGACCGCAGAAGATATCGCGCAGCTCGGCCCCATCGATTTTCGCGATGCGGCGGCCGAAGTGCTCAAGCCCTATCGTCAATATGCGCTGGCGCGCGACCGTGTCCGCTATGTCGGCGATCCGGTTGCCGCAGTGTTCGCGGGGAGCCCCTATGTCGCGGAAGATGCGGCCTCTCTGGTGGCGGTGGACGTTGCCGAACTCCCGCCCCTGATGTCGGCAAGCGACGCCCCGGGCGAATTCGCCGCCGGCCTCTCAACCGAGCCCACGATCCTGCGCAGCGCCTATGGCGATCTGGACGCGGCCTTCGCTGCCGCCGCGCATGTCTTCGAGCTCGACCTCTCCATCGGGCGTCATTCCGGCGTGCCGCTGGAAGCGCGCGGCGCGCTCGCCCGCTACGACGTCGCCCGCGACGTGCTCGAACTGTACGGCGCGGCTAAGGTGCCGCATCGCACGCGTGACAATCTTGCCCGCGCGCTCGGGCGCGCGCCGGAATCGGTACATCTCAAGGAAGGCCATGTCGGCGGCGGCTTCGGCATCCGCGGCGAACTCTATCCCGAAGATGTCCTCGTCGCTGCGGCAGCGCTGCGTTTCGGACGCCCCATCAAATGGATCGAAGACCGGCGTGAGCATCTCACGTGCGCCAATCATTCGCGCGAGCAGCGCCATGTCGTGCGCGCCGCCGTCGACGCACAGGGGCGCGTGCTCGCCATGGACGACGAGTTCTTCCATTCCCAAGGCGCCTATGTGCGCACGCATGCCGCGCGCGTCCCCGATCTGACGAGCGGCATGCTGGTGGGCGGATATCAAATGCCCGCCTTCCGCAGCACCGCGCATTTCCGGCTCACCAACAAGACGCCGGCCGCGACCTATCGGGCGCCGGGACGCTACGAAGGCACCTTCGTACGCGAGCGCCTGCTCGACGCGGTGGCAGCTAAGCTCGGTCTGGATCGCGTCGAAATCCGGCGGCGCAATCTCATCGGCGCAACCGAAATGCCGTTCGCGCGGGGGCTGAGCGCGCTCGGCACCGATGTGGTGCTCGATTCCGGCGATTACGCGCTCCTGCTCGACAAGGCACTCGCCGCGATGAATTGGGACTCGTTGCAGCGCGAATGCCAAACGCGCCGCGCCCGTCACGAGCGCGTCGGCCTCGGACTCGCCTGTTTCGTCGAGAAAACAGGACTTGGGCCCAAAGACGGCGTGCGTCTCTCCGTCGATGCATCCGGTGCCATCGAGCTGGTCACCGGCGGCGCGTCGCTCGGGCAAGGGTTCGAAACCGTGATGGCGCAAATCTGCGCCGAAGGATTGGGCGTCGACTACCGCAGCATTCGCGTGGTGCACGGACAGACCGACCGCATCGCCGACGGTGTCGGCGCGCACGCCTCGCGCGCGACCGTGATGACGGGCAGCGCCAGTTACGACGCCGCGCTCAACATGCGCGCGGCTGCGCTGAACGCCGCCGCCCAGCTATTGCAAGCACCGGTGAGCGCGCTCGACATCGTCGACGGAGTCGTGCGCCGCCGCGACGACCCATCCGGCCCCTCGGTCACGCTCGCTGAAATCGCGCGCCAGCATAGCCCCTCCGGTCTCACCGTCGAAGGTTGGCACCGCACCGATCACATGACGTACCCCTACGGTGTGCACGCCGCGCAAGTGCGCGTCGATGCCGAAACCGGCGCGGTTTTTGTCGAGCGCTTCCTCGTCGCCTACGACATCGGCCGCGCGGTCAATCCCATGATGATCGCGGGGCAGATCGCCGGCGGTTATGCGCAAGGCCTCGGCGGCGCGCTGTTCGAAGAATTCCTCTACAGCAGCGACGGCCAGCCTCTGTCTGTGACGCTCGCCGATTATCTCATCCCGACCGCCTGCGAAGTCTCGCCCGTCGACGTGCTGGTCACCGAGGACGCGCCCAGCCCGCTCAACGCGCTGGGTATCAAAGGCGCGGGTGAAGCGGGCGTCACCGCCGTCGGCGCCGCCATCGCCGCCGCCGTCGACGATGCCATCGGCGTGCCCTTCGGCATCACGGAGCTCCCGATCACGCCGCAGCGCGTCCTCGCTTTGCTTAGGCAATAGTCCCGACAGCGAAGGTCGATTGCCAAAGCCACCCCTAGGGTGTGAAAGTTCTCCCCAAATTCGGTGTGGAACCTGGGAGGATGTGTTCATGGCAAGCAGCGACGTAGCCGGTACCGCAAAGGGCGCGGGGATTTTGGGGCTGGTGGACGCAGTCCGCTCCGTTGGCGATGTGCAGCTTGGCTACTCGGCCTTTCGCATCACGCTCGGCATGAACATCTTCTTTCACGGCGCCATGCGCCTGATCACCGGGCTTGATGCCTGGGTGACGATGCAGGCCGCCGTGTTCACGAAGCAGCCGATCCTGCCGATGTGGTCGGTCTTCGCCTTCCTCTATGTCCTTCCCTTCATCGAGGTCGTGCTGGGAGCGCTGACGTTTCTCGGCCTCTACACCCGCTGGGCCCTCATCGGCGGCAGCGTCATGATGCTGATCCTCGTCTTCGGCAACGACACGCGGCAGGATTGGGGCACGGTGGGAAACAACATGCATTACGTCCTCTATTACGCGCTGCTGATCGCCGGGCTCAAATACAATGCCTTTGCGCTCGATACGCGCAGAACCGGCAGCTAAGGTGTTCTACCTCGCGGAGGGCAGGAGGAAACTCTGGCCTCTCTTACTTGCGGCGGAAATTAGCGCAAGACTTCGAACGCTTTGTTGCGTCCACGTCCATAGCGGTAGATCGCGAAATCATCGTCGAAACTCGCCGCACTCGTGACGCCAAGCCGTTCCATGACGGCGAAACTGGTGCGATCGACGATTGAAAAATTCTGATCGGCGAATATTTCGCCGATTGTCCAGGCCGTTTGAAGATCGGCCGCAGTAATGGCCTCCAACCGTGCCACTCCACCCCGGATCTTGTCCCAAAACTGCTCTGCCACGGACCAGCGGTATCGGCTGTTCAGGAGAAGCCAGGTTTCTATGAGTACGTGATCCGTGGTCACAAGGTCGTCCACGCTCCCCAGAATCGTTTTTGCGCGAGCGTTGTTGCGATCTCGAGCCACCGTCGCAGCGAACCACATCGAGGAATCGATGAAGACGCTCAACGGCGGCCCGACTTGGATTTCTGACCGCGACGCGGCTTGCGGTCGGTTTTGCGCGAATATTCCTTCCACACCGCTTCGGCGACCAACTTGTCCTTGTCGCGCGCGATGTCGGTGCGCGGTCCCTCGTCGACGAGGTCGAACAGACTCGATATGTCCGTCTTGCGCTTGGGCTGACCGATATCCGAGGCGACAAGGCGGCGAACATATTCGGCGAACGAAATGCCGAGCTCGGCGGCCTTGGCGCGTGCGCGCCGTTGTGTCTCGGGGTCAATCGTGATCTGCGTTCGCGCATTCATGATGGTGCCATCATGCCATCAGTCTGGTGCCTGGTCAAACGGGGTGCTCGGGTCGCTGAAGCAGCGCGCTAGGCAATTTGCCGCTGTCTCGGCGCGCTATACAATGCTGCGAAAGCGTCCGGTACGATCCGCGCGCGGGAGGAGCACATGAAATCGGTATCGCAGTTTTCGCTCGCGATGTTCGCGGCAGCGACGTTTCCGGCGAGCGCTTTGGCGCAAGCCGCGGGCACGGATTTCAGCAAGATCGAAATCCTCTCCCAGCAGATGGGGCCCAACCTCTACATGCTGTCGGGTTCGGCCGGCACCGATCCGAACCATGAAGACGCCGCCGGCGGACGCATCGGCATCCTCGCCGGGCCAGACGGCATCTTCATGGTCGATACGCAATATGAGCAGCTCACCCCAAAGGTGCTCGCCGCCATCCGCAAGATCAGCGCCGCGCCCATCCGCTTCCTCACCAACACGCACATCCACATCGATCACACCGGCGGCAACGCCAATTTCGTGAAAATGGGCGCCACCCTGATCGCGCGCGAGGAACTGCGCGAGGAGATGCTTCATCCGCCCGGCAACGCGCGGCCCCGCGATCCCGCCAACGCGCCGCTCGCGACGTACGGCCTGGGCGAGCCGGTCAAGTTTCACATGAACGGCGAGGTCGTCGATCTCATCCCTGTGCGCGCGGCGCACACCGGCGGCGACACCATGATCCGCTTCGAGAACGCCAACATCATCATGATCGGCGATTTCTACCGCAATTACGGCTATCCCTATATCGACACCGCCAATGGCGGCACGCTCAAGGGCGCGCTCGAAGGGATCGACGCGCTGTACAAAATGTCGAAGCCCGACACCAAGCTCATCCCCGGCCACGGCACGATCATCAGCCGCGAGGATCTCATCCCGTACCGCGACATGATGATGACCATCCGCACGCGCGTTGCCCAGATGATCGCGCAGGGCAAATCGCAGCAGGATGTGCTCGCCGCGAAACTGACCAAGGACTTCGACGCCAAAGTCCCCGGCGGCCTCTCGCCGGCGGGTGCTGCGGGCACCAGCGCCGACCGCTTCGTCGCGATGGTCTATTCCGAATTGAAGGGCGGGAAATAGAACAGCGATGTCTGGATTTGCCTCGCGACGCGTCTTGTTTCTGGCCGGCGTAATCCTCGCTGCGAGTTCCGTCACCGAAGTCGCGGCGCAGCGCGGCTACGTGCCGCTTCTGCAGAACAGCCCCGCGCTTTGGGAACATCCCTTCGGCGGTACCTTCCCGCCCGTGCGGGGCTCCGCACTTCCCGTGATGCAAGACCCCTCCCGCCGCCTGATCCCGGGCCGCACCTGGCACATTCCCGATCTCTCCAACCCCAATGTGAAGCAATGGGCCAGGGACCTCATGAAGAAGGACGTCGACGAAATCGACGCCGGCAAGCTCCAGTACAATGCCAGCGCATCTTGCCTACCGCCCGGCGTGCCCGCCTTTGTGCTGAGCGGGGGACCCTTCCTGATCGCGCAGACGCCCGACAAAGTCGTGATGATCGATGAGGCGGGCCCCGTTTTGCGCCACGTCTATCTCAACGTGCCGCATTCGCAGAATCTGAAACCATCCTGGATGGGAGAATCGGTGGGCCATTATGAAGGCGACACGTTGGTCGTCGACACCATCGGGCTCAGCACCAAATCGCGAGTCGACCGCTTCGGCACACCGCATACCGACAAGCTGCACGTCGTCGAACGCTGGCACCTCGTCGAGCAGGGCCTCACCCTCCGGCTCGACATCACCGTCGACGACCCGGAAACGTTCTACCAGCCGTGGAAGACCTACCAGGAATTCCGGCGCGACGACCGGCCGCTCGCGGTCGAAGTCTGCGCCGAGAACAACACCAACCTCTTCGACTATCACACGCCCCAGGCAGCGACGCCGGACTTCTAACGCGCCGCGTGCTATGACGGACGGACGGTGAGGGGGGCGCGATAAAGTGGATGTTCTCAATCGCAGACCCCTGAAAGCACGAAGCTGGCCGGTGATGCAACGTGCTGCACGCTGGCTAAGCCGCCAGAACATCACGCCGAATCAAATCTCGCTCGCCAGCATCGTCTTTGCCGCGCTGGCAGCCCTCTGTTTGGTGCGCCTTTCGACCGCAGAAGCGGTTGCCGTCTGGCCCCTTTCGCTGATGGCCGTGTTCTTCATTCTCTGCCGGGCGCTCTGCAACATGTTCGACGGCATGGTCGCCGTCGAAGGCGGCAAGAAAACCGCATCGGGGGAATTGTTCAACGACATTCCCGACCGGATTGCCGACCCGCTCATCATCGTATCGGCCGGCTATGCCGCCACCGTCGCGAGCTGGGCGCCGGAGCTCGGATGGTGCGCCGGCCTCTTGGCGGTGATGACCGCCTATGTTCGTACGCTGGCAAGAAGCATCGGCGCGCCCCCCGATTTCCGCGGTCCCATGTCCAAGGTCCCCCGCATGGCGCTGATTGCGATTGCGGTCCTCCTGACACCGCTTGAGTCGCTCTTTTGGCAGCGCGGCACGCTGCTGTTCCTCGCCCTGCTGATCATCGCCGCGGGTTGCGTGGTGACCATCTGGAACAGGGCGTATTTCGCCTATCGGTATCTGGAAGGCAAAACCGGTGTCTGAATTTTCGCTTTCCAACCCGATCGATGCGGGCCTTGCCGCTCGTTTCCGTGATTTTTTTCGCACTCCTCAGCTTTCTCGCGTTCAAGGAATATATTTCCATCGTCCCACTCCGGCGAGCGGACCGCCGCGTGCTGTTCTGGGCCTATCTGTCGATCCCCATCCAGTACGCGTTCGTTGCGGACGACTTCTACGGCATGTTCATCGTCTTCATTCCGGTATGGGTGTTCTTCCTGCTGCCTTTCCGCATGATCCTCACCCAACAGACCGAGGGCTTCCTCACCTCTGTCACCGCTATCAGCTGGGGACTGATGATTGCCGTCTTCGCCGTTTCCCACGGCGCCATGTTGATGCGGCTGCCGGCCACCGTGAACAACGCAGCTGGCGGACGCGGCTTGGTCTTGTTCATGGTCATCCTCAATCAGGGCAACGACGTCGCCCAATATGTGTGGGGCAAGCTTTTCGGCAGGCACAAGATCCTTCCTCTCGTCAGTCCGAAAAAGACCTGGGAAGGATTCATCGGCGGCGTGCTTACCACGACGGCCGCCGCTGCCGTCCTTTACTCTTTTCTGACGCCGTTCTCGCTTGGCTTTGCCCTGTTTGCGGGGCTCGTGATCGGCGTCACCGGTTTCATCGGCGATGTCACCTTCTCCGCGCTGAAGCGCGACATGAAGATAAAGGACACAGGCTCTCTCATACCCGGGCACGGCGGCATTCTCGACCGCATCGATTCCTTCAGCCTGACCGCCCCCCTGTTCTTTCATATCGTGAGATACTTCTACTATTAGGCTGATCATGGCTTTCGGATCTGCAACAACGCTGATCAGACAGGTCTTTTACACAATCCTTGTCCGCCCGATCCTGCTTGTATTGCTTGGCTTCAATGTGCGCGGGCTGGAACACCTGCAGGCCCGCGGACCGCATCTGATCGCCGCCAACCACAATTCCCATCTCGACGCGCTTGTGTTGATGAGCCTGTTTGGATTTGCCGACATTCCGAAAGTGAAACTCGTTGCCGCAAGAGATTATTGGTGCCGCACGCGCGCCCTGACCTGGCTTTCGATGAACATTGTCGGGATTATCCCCATCGACAGGAAAATCGAACGAGGCAGCGATCCGTTTGGCCCGGTGCAGAAGGCTTTGGACGACGGCTATACGCTCGTGATCTTTCCCGAAGGCAGCCGCGGCGACCCCGAAAAGCGCCAGCCGCTGAAGAATGGCATTGCCCGGATCGTCGAGCTCAATCCGCAAGTCACCGTGACGCCGGTGTTCATGCATGGCCTCGGAAAGGCATTGCCGCGCGGGGAGGGGCTGCTCGTTCCCTTTGTCTGCGAAATCAATGTCGGCGAAGAATTGGCGTGGCAAGGCGATAGGCGCCTGTTTGTCGCCTCGCTGGAACAATCCTTGGAGCAGCTCGAGCACGAGATCGCGCCCAAGCCGTGGACATGACGCAGTCCCCTTATAACCGCTTCAGCTCCACGGCGGCGCCGTCGACTTCGTCGGTGGTCGGCGAGCAAATCTTCGCCGCTTCCTGGAACAGCGTCCTTGCCGCGGCCGTGTTCTTCCGCAGCAATTCGTATTCGCCGAGATAGAACGCCGCCTCGCACATCTGTTCCGCGTCGCCTTTGGTCGCGGCCGCGCGCGTCTGCGCCGGCGTCGACGTGCCCAAATAGAGATTGATCACCGCGCCGGGCCAGCGCGCGAGGTCGATCTTCATCGCGTTGCGCGCGAGCTCCCCGCCGTCGTTCGCAGCCGTCCGGCGTCGCGCCAGGTGCAGCCAGATCATCGCATACGCATCCTTGGGATCGAGGCTCGCGCTCTTGACGAAATCCGTCGCCGCGGCGGGAAACAGTCCCTGCGCGAATTGTGCGCGGCCGCGCGCGTACCACGCATTGGCGTAACCGGGCCTGATCTTGATCGCGGCATCGTAGTCGGCGATGGCATGCACATAGTCGCCCTTGTCCTGATAGGCGTTGCCGCGGTTGTGGTAGGCAAGCATCGTGTTCTGCGGCGACAAATCGCCGGCCGTCAGCGCCGAGGTGAGCAGCCGGATGGCCTGCTCGTAGTCGCCATGCTGAGCCGCGATCATGGCCGCACCGGCGTCGTCCAGCCCGCGCGCCAGAGCTACACCGACGCCGAAAACAGAGACCGCAAGAGCAAGAGCGAACTTGGCCATAGCGAACGCTAACATAAAAACGGCTGAGGCGTGCTGACGGCCGAACGCCGGAGGGGATATAATAAGTCGGGCTGAACCTGGCGGGAGGGTCACGTGGCGCACGCTCTTCGGCAATTGTCTGTCGGCGCACTCTTTCTCGGCAGCCTCGCGGCGCTCGGACTTTCCCCAGCGGCGGGCAAGGACAGCGCGCCCATCCCCAATTTCGCCCCCGACGTGACCACCTCTTGGGTACCGGAACGCGCCGAAGGCGACGAATTCATTTCGCCGGCCAGCGGGCCGGGGCCGGTCACCGCCGAGAAGGATCACCCCTATGTTCCGAACTATGTCGGGCAGCCGACCTATCGCGTCGCCGACCTGACCAGCCCGATCCTCATGCCCTGGGTCGCCGCACAGATGAAAAAGTCCAACGACGAGGTGCGCGCCGGAAAGGTGCCGTTCCTCGCGCACGAGCGGTGCTGGCCGGGGGGCGTGCCGGGGTTCACCGTCTACACGCGCGTGCGCCCGATGTATTTCATGCAGACGCCCAAGGAAGTCACCATGGTCGTCGAGCTGGATATGCAGGTCCGGCATATCTATCTCAACGTGCCGCATTCGAAGAACCCGAAGCCCTCCTGGTACGGCGAATCGGTCGGCCATTACGAAGGCGACGAGCTGGTCGTCGACACCATCGGGCTGAACGACAAATCCTTCGTCGACAATTACCGCACGCCCCACACCGACAAGATCCACGTCGTCGAACGCATCAAGATGCTCGACGGCGGTAAGACGTTGCAGGCAACCGTCAAAGTCGACGATCCTGGCGCCTTCAACATGCCGTGGACCGCCGTGCAGCGCTGGAAGCGGGGCCAGGTGCGCCCGATGATCGAATTCATCTGTGCAGAGAACAATTACACCTTCCTGAACTACGAGGTCGTGCCGATACCGGAGGCCAAGAGACCGGACTTTTGATGCGGGAGGATTCCATGGGCTTGAGGGTTCTGTTCGCGGGCTTCGTGTCGTGTGCGGCACTCGTGTCGTGGGCGCATGCCGCGGGTGCGCCCGCAAGTTTGCCTGACATGTCCGGCGCGTGGGCGAGGCTCACTTTCGGCTTCGAACAGCCGAAATCGGGTATGGGCCCGATCGGCCGCTATCAGAACAAGTCCAACGTGGGCGGCAATTTCAATCACCCCAACCTGACACCCGCGGCCTCGCAAATCGTCAAGGATCGGGGGGCCATGCTGCGCGGCGGCGTCGATTACCCGAACCCGTCGCTGAATTGCTACCCGATGATATCCCCCTACATCTTCCGGGTGCAGGAATTCCAAATCGTGCAGAAGAAGGACGAGGTGGTCTTCCTTTTCATGCAGGACCACCAGGTCCGCCGCGCGCGCCTAAACGCGCAGCATCCAGCCAATCTCAAGCCGTCCTGGTATGGCGATTCCATCGCCCACTACGAAGGCGACACGCTCGTCGTCGACACGGTCGGGGCAAAACTCGGACCATACCCGAACGTCGACATGTACGGCTCGCCCTACAGCGATGCGCTGCACGTCGTGGAGCGTTACCGGCTGATTCCTTACGACGCCGCCAAAGCCGCGCAGGAGAAGAACATCCGCGATCAGGGACCGGTCGCCACGGAACAGGCCGCGAGCGTGGACGAGAACTACAAAGGCAGCGGGCTCCAGGTCGAATTCACGGTCGAAGACAAGAACGTCTTCAAGGCGCCATGGTCGGCGAGCGTGACGATGCGGCACGCAGGAGGCTGGGTCGAGAACGTCTGCGCCGAAAACGCCTTCGAATATTACAGCAACAAGATCACCGACATCCCGACCGCGGCCAAGCCGGATTTCTGAAACGGCCGGCCCGCGCTCGCTCCAAGGAAGAACGATGCACCCAGCTCTCTACACGATAGCGCGCGCTCTGTTGGCCGGCGTTGTCTTTGTGCCTCTCTTTCACGGTTCTGCTTTTGCCGCCCAAACCGCAACCCCCGATTTCTCTGGCCTGTGGGCGCGCACATCTCTCGGCTACGAAAAGCCGCTGTCTGGTCCCGGACCGATCGAAAACCGCAACCGCCGTCCCAACGGCGCCAGCAATCTCAGCAATTTGGCGGGCGACTACACCGATCCGCGCCTGAAACCGGAAGCCGCCGCGACGTTAAAACGGCTTAGTGAGTGGGCGCAGAGGAACGAAGCCTTCCCGCAGCCGTCGAACCAGTGCCTGCCCTATCCGCCGCCTTACATCTACTCGAACAATCAGGAGATCCAGATCCTTCAAGAGAAGGACCGGGTCACCATCCTCACCATGTTCGATCATCAGTTCCGCCACGTTCGACTGAACGCGCAGCATCCGGCGAATCTGAAACCGTCCTGGTACGGCGACTCGGTCGGCCACTACGAAGGCGACACGCTCGTCGTCGACACGATAGGCATCAAGCTCGGCCCCTATCCGATGGTCGACATCCTTGGCACGCCCTTCGGTCCCGCGCTCCACGTGGTCGAACGCTTCCGTCTTGTCGATGCCGCGACCGCGCGCGCCTTTGCCGAACGCGGCGAACGCGAGAACGGCGTCGTCGCCGGCCTCAACGGCGACGGCGTCGAAATCAATCCGGACAAGCAGGACAAGGGCCTCCAGCTCACGCTCACAGTCGAAGACCCCGGCGTGATGACAGGCGCGTGGTCCGGCACCGTCACGTATCGCCGCCCCATCGACGATTGGGCGGAATCGGTCTGCGCCGAAAACACGCGCGAATATTACGCCGGCAAGGACACCGCGATTCCCGTCGCGCAACGCCCGGATTTCTGACGACCCTCAATACCAATTGGGTTCGTTGAACGTGACGTCCATATTGCACGACAGCGTGCGCCGCTCGCCTTCGCCGAAGAACGGCTCCACCCGGTGCAGCAGCCAATTGGGGAAGATGATCAGCTTGCCCACATCCGGTTTGACATATTGCTGGCTGGGCGGCCGCAACAGGCTGAAATCGCGCATGCCCGTGGCGCCCCACACGAACTGAGTGTAGCCGTCGCAATTGCCGCTCGCCGCATTGAGCATCGGCGCACCGCCTTGTGCGACGGCAGGCTTTTCGGCAATCACCGGCGGCACTTTCAAATACAGAATCGACGACAGCCCGAGCGGCGTGTGGCCGCCGTGGTCGTGCAGCGGATTGTAATCGCCGGCGTAAGAGTGAACGCTCCACATGTCGTGCGCGGCGATGACCGCATGCAATCCGAGCTGCTTGATATATTCGTTGGCGATATCCACGATCACGCTGGCAAGCGCGGCGGGCTCTTTCTCCTTCAGATCGAGAGTGAGCTGCGCGGATCGGGCATTCTGCTTGATCTGTCCGACGAGAAAGGGAGCATGATCGCCCGCGGTGTCGCGAACGCGATCGATGTAGTCATTGACCATGTGGATCAGGGCCGCCGGAAGGCGCGCTTCAATCATGTAAAGCGCCGGCTTTACGACCAGCTCACAGGTCAGTTCTTCAGTTTCCATTACCGTCATGGCCGTCCTATCCGAATGAGGGCCTACTCGGGCAAGTCAGAAACGCAAATACTTACGGGCGGTCACACCTCGCTCGTTAACGAGACACGGAACTCTCGTAGGTTCTTTTTTGAGTGTGCTAGCCTGCTTTACGCCATTCCCGATGTGTCTCAGGATTGCGAGAAATATATCAGTTTGCAGCGTGTGGCGGTATACTTAACCGGCAGCACGGGGAGGATTTCATGGTGACGAGCCGCGTCCTCGCAGGAGGTCTCTGCGCCCTCTTGGCCGTTTGTACCGCCACGGGCCAGGAGTGCGCCCGCGACGTGCCCGCCGTGCCGGCCGCCAAGACGGCGCGAATTTCGGGAGAGTAGCGGAGCACTCCCCTCCGCGAGCAAGAGCATTTGCGTCACGTGCGATATCGATGAAAAAGTCCGAGTCTCCTTCTCACGCCGATCACTCCGCTACCGCAGAGGCGCAAAATGCACGGCCCGATGCCGGTATCGCCACCGGCGAGGAGCATTATCGCCACGTTCTCGAAGCGCTGCCTGCGGCGCTTTTCACCACCGACGCGCAAGGCCAGATTACCTTCTACAACCGGGCATGGGCCGAATTGACCGGGCGCCCCCCCGATGCTCCCGAACCCTGGCGCGTCACCTTGCGCCTGTTTCGCCCCGACGGTACGGAGCTGAAGCCCGAGGAATATCCGCTCGCCGTCACGCTGCGCGAGAACCGGCCCGTTCGCGGCATGGAGCTCTTGGCCGAACGCCACGACGGAACGCGCGTGCCGCTGTTGCCCTATCCGACGCCGCTTTACGATGCCTCCGGCAACCTTATCGGCGCGCTCAACATGCTGGTCGACATCAGCGAGCGCAAAAGCGCCGAAGTCCAGCAGCGCGCGCTCCGAAGCGAGCTCAATCATCGCGTTAAAAACAACATGCAGATGCTGCAATCGCTGCTCGGCGCCGCGGAGCGCGAGGCGCAAAGCCCCGAGGCTCGCGCGGTGCTCGGCGACGCCGCCAGACGCGTGGGCGCCATGGCGGCTGCGCAGCACAGCCTTTACGACGCCGATACGTCCCGCTTCGAGGCGCGTCCGTTCGTGGAAGCACTCTGCCGCAATGCCAGCCAGGCATTCGGCCGCCATGCCGACATCCATATCGAAGAGACGTCAGGCGTACTCAGCAACGACGCCGCCGTGCCGCTCGCGTTGATCGTTAACGAACTGATTACAAATGCGGTAAGGCACGGGAAAGGGGGAAGAACGCGCGTCGGTATCAAAATCAGTCTTGTCAAGAACGACAGAGAGTGGACACTGAGCGTCGAGGACGACGGCCCCGGATTCGAAATGAAGGAGCCGCGGCGTAGAGCGTCGGGCCTCGGTCTGGTGAGCGGTCTCGCCCGGCAGCTCGGGGGAACGTTGGAAGTAACAATGCCGCGTGGTGCGCGGTGCGTGGTGCGGTTTGGAGGGATGCGAGCAGAGAGTCATTAGCCGGTTGTTAGCGGGGGATAGCGTACATGCCGGTGTCGCTGAATGCGGGGGCAAAGGTTTCGTCGATGTCCGGCGGAGCTCAAGGGCGCGAAAACAGCCGGTCGGGAGTGGACACGGCCAGCGAAAAAGAACTGGAGCCGCCGCGCATCCTGGTGGTCGAGGATGATTTCGTCGTGTCGCTCGAGGTCGAGTCCGCCTTGACTGAGGCCGGCTTCGAGGTCGTCGGCGTTGCCAATTCCGCTGAAGAAGCGGAGCACCGGGCATCCGAGCAGCGCCCCGACCTGATCGTCATGGACATCCGTTTGGCAACCGACCGCGATGGCGTCGACGCGGCGCTGACGATTTTTCGCGCCACCGGAATTCGCTCGATTTTCGCGACCGCCCATGCCGACGCGCTCACCAAAGAACGCGCGGCGGCGGCGCGCCCGCTCGCCTGGGTCGCCAAGCCCTATTCGATGACCTCGCTCGTCGGCACGGTCAAAGACGCGCTTTCGGAACTGAGGGGCTGACCGCTCAGAACCCGCCGAAACCGCCGGCGCTATCGCATCCTTGATAACCTTGCATCGGCCGCAGCACCTGCGGCGCGGCATCCGCGCCACCGCCGGCCGCCGCTTTATGCAACAAAGAGTCGGCCTCAAGCTCGTTCAGCGCCTGTCTGATCTGACTCTCGTTCTGCGAGATTTCCAGAATCAGCTTGTGCCGCATCGCGGCGCCGAAATCCCTGAAGCTTTTGACCACCACGACAAACGCGCCTTTACCGCCGACCACGCAGCCCGCGTAATATTTGTCGAGCCCCGGATAATAGCCGTTGGCGTTCTCGTCCATGATGGGCAGCCCGTTGACGACAATGCCCGCGGCGACCGTCTTGTCATGCGCCTCCTGCATGAGGTTGCCGTCGTTGTTCGGCCCGTCGCCCGAGACGTCGATGACCTTGCGCGTGGCGACGATGTCTCTGTCGCTGCCCTCGAGCAAAAGCGAGCCGAGCTCGAGTGCGCTGCTCACCGAGGTGCGCCGTCCCGGCGTGCGTGCCGTGTTGCGGATGCGCTCGGCCAGCGCGGCGGCGCTGGCTTTGTCTTTGACGATGGTCCAATCGATCACGATCTTGTCGTATTCCGGGCTTGAAAAATCGATCATCGCAACGGCGATGCGCCCGAGCGCTCCGCTCTGGATCGCCTTGATCACTTCGGGATTGAGGAACGCTTCGGCGGTTCCCTCGCGCTGGAGCACCGCTTCCTCGTTGTTGATGCTGCGTGAAACATCGGTGGCGATGACGAGCTTGAGATCGACCTGCGTGGTTCCCGCGGGCGCGGCTTGCAGCGGCAGGGCGGCAATCGCGGTCAACGCGCCGCCGACCAGGACCCATTTCATCCGCTTACGGAGCATTACGCCCCACTGTCCCGCTCTCATGCTCGCTCGCCTTTGATGTCATCCCGATCGGAGACGATACTCTCCGCCCCGGGAAGCGGCAACGTTCACTCGCCGGCGGTGGCGGGAACCAGGGGCGCACTGTGCTTCGGATGAAGATCCGGCAAAAATGCCGCGAGCAACCCGAGCACGGGGAGATACGAGCAAACCTGATAGACGAACTCGATGCTGGTCCTGTCCGCGAGCGAACCGAGGCTCGCCGCGCCCACGCCCGAAAGGCCGAAGGCGAAGCCGAAGAACAGTCCCGAAACCGTACCGACTTTCCCCGGGATCAGATCCTGCGCGTAGACGACAATGGCGGGGAACGACGACGATAGGGTGAGCCCGATAAAGACCGACAGCACGCCCGTCCAAAACAGATTCACGTAAGGCAGCACCACCGAGAAGGGCAGCGCGGCCAAGACCGAAAACCAGATGATGTATTTGCGGCCGAAACGGTCGCCGAGCACGCCGCCCGCCATGGTTCCCACCGCAACCGGCGTCAGGAACAGGAACAGATAAAGCTGCGCGGTCTGCAGCGACACGCCGAAATGATGAATCAAATAGAACGTGTAATAGGTCCCGATCGAGGCAAAATAGATTTGCTTGGAGAAGATCAGCGCCATCAGCACCATGATCGACCCGATCACGCGCAGCCGCGACAGGCCGTTCGGCTTGTGAAGCTTGGCGATCGCCTTCATGCGGGCAATGCCGTGGTGTTTGTACCAAACGCCGACATTGTACAGGACGATGATCGACAACAGCGCCATCAGCGCGAACCACGCGATCGAACTTTGGCCGAAAGTCAAAACCACCGCCGCCGCCATCAGCGGTCCCAGCGCCTGCCCGAAATTGCCGCCCACCTGAAACATCGACTGCGCCAAACCATAACGTCCGCCGGACGCCATGCGCGCAACGCGGGATGCCTCCGGATGGAAGACCGCCGAGCCCAGCCCGACCAGAGCGGCGGCAGTGACCAGCAGCGCGTAGGTGTGGCTCACCGACAGGGCCAGCAGGCCGACCAGCGTGAACATCATCGCAACCGGCAGTGAAAACGGGAGCGGCCGCTTGTCGCTGTACAGCCCGACCAGGGGCTGCAGCAGCGAAGCCGTGAGCTGATACGTCGCCGTGATCAGGCCCACCTGCGCAAAGTTCAACTCCAGCGTGGCCTTGAGGCTCGGATACAGTGCCGACAGCAGCGACTGCATCATGTCGTTGAGCAGATGGCTGAAACTGACGGCGAACAGAATCGCAAACGTGGTCACGTGGAGAGCCGGGTCCACGGCCGCTGCTGAAGTCTCGGATCTCAATTCGGCTGCCTTGTCGACGAATTCGAATGTGCCGCTAAGATACCTTGGCCGGGCAGGCAAACAACAGTTTCATTCGTGGGAATTCTGCGACAGGCAGACACAGCAGCTCCGGCCTCCTCATCCTGAGGAGCGCTCCGAAAGGAGCGCGTCTCGAAGGAGGCTATTTCCGCCGTCCTGTGCGCCGATTGTCGAGCACGCGCCAAATGTTAACGCACACCTGCTGGATGTCCGAGAGGCCAACACGACGGTCGCCCACCGCCGTGTGCGGCATCACGATCACGCGGCCGTCTTTGTATTTCAGCAGCGGGTCGTCGTTACGCCAGGGCTCGTCGTAGCCCACGTCCATGCCAACACCCGCAAGCCGTCCCGAATCGAGCGCCTCGATCAGGGCATCCCTGTCCACCAGCGCGGCGCGCGCGGTGTTGATCAGGAACGCGCCCGGCTTAACGGCGTGAAGGGCTTTGCCGCCGATCAGCCCGCGCGTCGACTCGTTCAGCGGCAGCTGTACGATGATGTAGTCGGAATTCGCCATGAGCTCTTCGAGAGCTGCAAAGCGCGCGCCCAAAGTGAGTTCGTCCGAAACCGGAAGGCGCGTGCGCTGGTGATACAGCAGAACCATCCCGAACACAGCGGCGCGCGAGGCGATCTCGCGTCCGACTTCGCCAAGACCGACAATTCCCAACGTTGCGCCGGCCAGCGTCCGCAAACCCGGAATGCGCGCGTAATTCGATCCGCCCGTATAGCGCCGGTCGTAGGAGCGAATGGCATGCCCTTTGGCTTCCAGAGCGCCTGCCGTCACCACGCCGTTATAGCGGCCGATGTCCTTGGCGAGTGCGATCATCAACGCGAAAGCCTGTTCCGCCACGGCGATGTTGCCCCGGCGCGGCAGGTTGAACACCGTGATCCGCCGTTTCTCGCAGGCTCCGACATCGATGTTCGACAACAGGCCGCCGAACTTCTGCACGATCGCCGACGGCTTCATCGTCGCGATGGCGTGGCCTCCAAGCGCGAAGCTTTCCACCACCACCGCGTCCGCCGAAGGCAGCTTGGCCTCGAACTCCGCCTGGTCGGCGGCAAACTCCACCTGCGCCGGATAGAGGCCTGGTATGCCGGCCCGAAAGCTTCCGCACCAGCCCGGAAAATCCGGCACGTCATGCGCAAAAAAGTCGGCCACCGCGCGCTGATGCTCTGCCGGCGTCTCAGGGTCGAGAATGGCCGGGATAATTTTGAGAAAGTGATCGCTCTCCACTAGGATGCGGATCATCAGCGCACTCCTTCCCGCTCCCCATGGCACGCGTCCCTCTGATCGACGAATCGCATCTCGAGCTCGAAAGTCTGATCGCCAGAATTAAAGGCGCGCGGCGCGGGCGGTTGATCAACGTTTACAAATTGCTATTGCACAGTCCAGCTCTAGCGGAGAGCTGGTTTCTTCACAACAACGCGGTGCGCTGGAAAACCGAGCTCGACGGCCGCCTGCGCGAGATGGTCATCATCCGAATCGGTTATCTCACCCGTGTGCCGTACATCGTGCGTCAGCACGTTCCGGCGCTGGCCGTTCCCGAAGGCCTGAGCTTGGAGGAATGCAGCGCGCTGGAAGACTGGAGCAAGTCGCAATTGTTCGGTGAGCGCGACCGCGCTGTGCTCGCCTATGCCGATTCCATGACCCGCGACGTCCACGTGCCGGACGAGGTCTTTGCAGCCCTCACGCCATGGTTCAACGAGCGGCAAATCGTCGAGCTTACGGTCCTGATCGGGACCTACAACATGCATGCGCGCGTCATGCAGGCGCTGCAAATCGACGCCGAGCAGACCGCCGGGTAGGCAGCCGGAACTAAACCCCAGGTGGAGCGTTCCCCCCGGGTCTTGTTTCCGCCATGCGCTCCATGACGTCCCCCTGCATTCCGT
>Ga0310810_10000981_pt1 | contig 28905 bp, 40 predicted proteins | sample NCmetagenome_FD_207641 | JGI IMG/M metagenome (GOLD analysis project Ga0310810, IMG submission 207641) | Soil microbial communities from experimental microcosm in Duke University, North Carolina, United States - NC | ecosystem: Engineered > Artificial ecosystem > Soil microcosm > Unclassified ... | reverse complement strand
ACTGCGTCTGCCGCTCGAGCTCCCCCAACGGCGTGACCGTGTTGAATATCCAGGCCAGTTCGGTATGTTCCGGCACCATCGACTGCACGAACACCGTCGCGGTCGATGGGTCGAGGCCGGAGGCCAACAGCGACACCATCATCTCGCGTCGGCGAGTGCGAAGGTCATCGGGCTCGTACGGAATCGTGATGGCGTGATAGTCGACGACGCAGAAGAACGACTCGTAGCTCCGCTGGAGCTCGACCCAGTTCTTCACCGCCCCCAGATAATTGCCGATGTGCAGCTCGCCTGACGGCTGGATGCCGCTGAAGATTCGTGACATCCCGGCAACCTACCCATCAAAAAAACTCGGTGCAAGCGACTGATGAATCCGCTCCGGCGTCGGTAAGTGCGGCGGATCGTCGCGCGCTACTCGACATTGCGTGCTCAGCGGCCGACGCGGCTGCGGGCATCATTCGCCAGCATGCCGGCGCTGCCCGCTTCCTCACGTGGGAGGTCAAGAGCCACTCCGACTTCGTTACCGAAGTAGACACTGCTGCGGAGCGGGCGATTCGTGCCGTCATTCACGAACGGATGCCGGACGCGGAGGTCCTTGGCGAAGAGCTGAGCCCCGGTACCGTTCCTCGCGGCGTCACGTTCGTCGTCGATCCGCTCGACGGCACGACGAATTTCCTCCACGGCTTTCCGGTCTACGCGGTCTCGATCGCCGTCGCCGTCGACGGAATCGTCGAGGCAGGCGTCGTGCTCGATGTGCCGAATGGCGACCGCTACACCGCAACCCGGAGCGGCGGTGCCATGCGGAACCAGGAACGCATCACGGCGTCGGCCATCGACGACCCTTCGAAAGCGCTGATCGGAACAGGGTTTCCGTTCAAGCATCTCGCGAACCTCGATGTGTATCAGCGACAGTTCGCCGCGATCGTCCGCACGACGTCAGGCGTCCGCCGTCCCGGCGCCGCTGCCCTCGACCTGGCGTCGGTTGCGAGTGGCGCATTCGACGGCTTCTGGGAATTGAACCTCGCCCCGTGGGACGTCGCCGCGGGCGTTCTGCTCGTCCGCGAAGCCGGTGGCATCGTGACGGACTTCGCGGGCATCCATGTGACCGGTCTCGAACATGGTGGACTCGTCGCCGCGAGCCACGCGATGCATGAGTGGCTCTTCCGAACGCTTCGTGACGCGTAGCGCTGCGACACGTTAGGCACTTCCGCTTCCGGGGGCGTTTCCCAATCCCCAGCCCCGATCTCCAGTCTCGAATCCCGACCACCGATGAAGCTCGTCGAATGCGTTCCGAACTTCTCCGAAGGCCGCCGTCCTGACGTCGTCGATGCGATTCGCTCCGCCATCGCCGCGGTCGAGTCGGTGCGCATCCTCGATGTATCGTCCGATGCGTCGCACAACCGATCGGTGATCACGTTCGTCGCGACCGTCGAGCATGCGGTCGACGCGGCGTACGCCGGCATCGCCAAGGCGCGCGAGCTCATCGATCTGACCACCCATCAGGGTGAGCACCCCCGCCTTGGCGCGACGGACGTCGTGCCGTTCATTCCCCTCGAGGGCGCGACGATGGACGATTGCATCGCGCTCGCGCGTCGCCTCGGCGCGCGCGTGGGGGACGAGCTCGAGATTCCAGTCTACCTGTACGAACGCGCAGCAACGCGCCCCGACCGTGAGAACCTCGCGGATGTCCGGCGCGGTGAGTTCGAAGCGCTGCGCAACGAGATCGGCACCAACCCGGCGCGCCATCCGGATTTCGGCCCGACCCACGTGCATCCGACCGCGGGCGCAACGGTGATCGGCGCGCGACCGTTTCTGGTCGCCTACAACGTGTATCTCGGTCCGGCCAGCAATCTCGGCGTCGCGAAAGAAGTCGCGAAGGCGGTCCGCGGATCGTCAGGCGGTCTGCGCTACGTGAAGGGACTGGGACTCGAGGTGGATGGTCAGGCGCAGGTCTCGATGAATCTCGTGGATCTCGAGAAGACGCCGCTGCATCGCGCGTACGACATGGTGAAGATGGAAGCCGCTGCCCACGGGGTCGCACCCACGTGGAGCGAGATCGTGGGTCTTGTCCCCGAACGCGCCCTCTTCGACGCCGCGGCGCGTCACATTCAGCTCCGCGGGTTTTCTCCCGACCTCGTGCTGGAGCGCAAGGTGCGCGAGGTCGCATCGGGAGGCGTGAGCCTGTCGGGTTTCGTCTCGTCCGTCGCGTCGTCGAACCCGACGCCTGGTGGCGGCAGCGTCGTTGCCCACGTGGGCGCGCTCGCTGCAGCGCTCGCGCAGATGGTGGCAGGCCTGACGGCGGGCAGAAAGAAGTACGCCGCCGTCGACGCAGAGATGAAGCGCATCGGGCTGGAAGCCGCCGAGCTCGGAAACACGCTGACCGCGCTCGTCGAGGCGGACTCTCGCGCCTACACGGCCGTCTCCGAGGCGTACAAGCTGCCGAAGGAGCCGGCCGACGAGCTCGTTAGGCGCACCGAGGCCATCACCGAGGCACTGCTCGGCGCATCACGAGTGCCACTCGACACGGCACGCGCCTGCGCATCGGTCGCGGAGTTGGCAGCCACGGTGGCCACCAAGGGCAATACGAACGCGGTCTCCGATGCCGGCGTGGCGGCGCTGCTCGCGGAAGCCGCGTGTCGCGGAGCGGCCTACAACGTCCGGATCAACGTGGCTGCGCTCGAGGACAAGTCGCGCGGCGCGTCGCTCGCGGCCGAAGCCGCGGAGCTGGTTGCGCGCACGGCTACGTTCGCGGCGCAGGCCACCGCAGCCGTCGAGGCCGCGATCTAGCGACGGACGCCGCCGTCTTACGCGGCAGTGAGGATCCTCGGCCCGGTCTCGGTAATCGCGACCGTGTGCTCGAAGTGCGCCGACCTCGACCCGTCGACCGTGACGACCGTCCAGCGGTCGGGCATGGTCCGCGTGGTCGGGCCGCCCACGTTGACCATCGGCTCGATCGCGATGGTGAGGCCCGGCGCGAGCTTGGTGCCGCGACGCGGCTTGCCGTAGTTAGGCACCTGCGGCTCCTCGTGGAAGCCGACCCCGATGCCATGCCCGACGAGATCGCGCACGATCGTGAAGCCGGACGCCTCGACGACCGCCTGAATCGCCGCACCGATGTCGCCGATGTGGTTGTTAGGCAGTGCCGCGGCAATCCCCGCGGCGAGCGCCTGCTGCGTCACATCGAGCAGGCGCTTCGACTCCTCCGGTATCTCGCCGACACCAACCGTAGTGGCGGAATCCGTGTGGAACCCCTCGTACTTCACGCCGACGTCGATGGAGATGATGTCGCCGTCCTTCAGGACGCGCCGTCGTGACGGAATGCCGTGGACGATCTCCTCGTTGATCGAGGCGCACACGCTTCCAGGGAATCCGTAGAGACCCTTGAACGACGGCGTCGCACCGGGATGACTCCGGATGAACGACTCGGCCAGCTCGTCGAGCTGCCACGTCGACATTCCGACGTGGACTTCGCGTCGCAGCATCTCCACCGTGGCGCCGAGGATCTTCCCGCCCTGCGCCATGATCTCGATCTCACGCGGCGACTTGAGCTGAATCACCGCCGGATCTCACCGCCGCGAATGCCCACCGAGGCGAGCGCGTCGAGGGCTCGTCGCGTCACGTCGTCCACGGAACCGACCGCGTCGACGGTGGCGATGCCTGTGCCGTTGCTGCGGTACCACTCGAGCACAGGGGCAGTCTGACGCTGATACACGGCGAGCCGATTCCGAATCGCTTCCGGCTCATCGTCCTTGCGCCGCATGAGCGTGCCGCCGCATTTGTCGCAGCGCTCCCCGGGTGCACGGCCGGTGTAGGGCGTCTGACACTGTTCGCACACGACGCGCGAGCTCAGTCGCTGCACGAGCTCGTCGTCGTCGATGTCGAACATGAGCACCGCGTCGATCTTCCGACCCAGCTCCTTGAGCACTCGGCTCATCCCTTCCGCCTGCGGCGTCGTGCGCACGACGCCGTCGAGGAGCGAGCCGGACGCGAGCTCCCCCTTGCCGAGCGACTCCTTCATGATGCCGAGGATGACCTCGTCGGGGACGAGATCGCCGCGCTCCATGAACGCCTTGGCCGCGAGGCCCATCGGGGTGCCAGCGCGAAGCGCGGCACGGAGCACGTCACCGGTGGCTACGGTTGGGACGCCAAGCGCCGCGGCAATGCGCGGCGCCTGTGTTCCTTTGCCTGCCCCAGGCTTTCCGAAGAGAACGATGTCCATTGATCGGGAAAGGGGAATTGGGAACCGGGAATCGGCGGGAGATCAGCCTTCGATTCCCAATTCCCTATTCCCGATTCCCGAGCAGTTCAGAATCCACCAGTCGCTTGGCGACCGCGGAAGCGCACGCGTCCCTTCTTCATGAAGCCGTCGTACTTCCGGAGCAGCAGGTGCTGCTGCATCTGGGCCATCGTGTCCAGCGCAACGCCAACCACGATCAGCAGCGACGTTCCGCCGAATCGGAACGGCACGTTCACGATATCGGCAATCCACACCGGCAGCAGCGCGATCGCCGTGAGGAAGATTGCGCCCGGCAACGTGATGCGCGACAGCACGTAGTCGATGTACTCTGCCGTCTTCGCACCCGGCTTGACGCCCGGAATGAACCCACCCTGCTTCTTCAGGTTCTCCGCCAGGTCGATCGGGTTGAAGATGATCGACGTGTAGAAGTACGTGAAGAAGACGATCAGGATCGCCGAGAGCAGGAAGTACCACACCGTGCCCGGCGCGAAGTACGCCGCCACGTCCTGCGCCCACTGCGCGCTCGAGAACTGCGCGAACGCGCCCGGAATCACGATCACCGACTGCGCGAAGATGATCGGCATGACGCCGGCCGAGTTGATGCGCAGCGGGATGAAGTTCTTCGCCGACTCCCGCATTCGTCCGCGGGACATCGTCCGCTGCGGGATCTGGATCATGATTCGCCGCGCGGCAAGCGTGATCGCGACCACGCCAGCAACGACGGCCACCATCAGAATGCCCAGCACGAAGAGCGAGAACAGACCGATCGCGCCGGTGCTGACGAATCCGAACGTCGCGAAGATGCCCGGCCAGAAGCGTTCGACGATGGAGAAGAAGATCAGCAAGCTCGCGCCGTTACCCAGGCCACGCTCCGTGATCTGCTCGCCCAGCCACATGACGAACACCGCGCCAGTGGTCAGGAACAGCACCATCTGCACTTTGAAGCCGAGTCCCGGCGTCGCCACTGCGCCCTGCAGCGATTCAGTGAACAGCGCGAAACCCCAGGCCTGGAATACGGCAAGGCCGACGGTGATGTACCGCGTCCACTGCGTCAGCTTTTTCCGGCCTTCCTCGTCCTTCTGCATCTTGTCGACCGTGGGGATCACTGCCCCCGCGATCTGCGCCAGAATGCTCGCCGAGATGTATGGCATGATGCCGAGCGCGAATACCGTTGCGCGCGACAGCCCGCCACCTACGAACAGATTGTACAGGCCGAGCAGGCCCTGACTATTGCCCTGACTGTTGAAGAAGTCCGTCAGCGCGATGACATCGACGCCCGGCGCCGTGATGTGCGAGCCGACTCGATAGATCAGCAGGCACAGGAACGTGAACTTGATCTTGTCCCACAGCTCCGGCGTCTTGTAGATGTTCGCCAGGGCCGCAGCGGGATTCGGTTGCGCCATTTACTCCTCGATGCGGCCTCCGGCCGCGACGATCTTCTCCCGAGCGCCAGCGCTGACCTTCACGCCTCGCACGGTGACTGCGTGAGCAAGCTCGCCGTTCGCGAGCAGCTTCGCCGGGCCCTTGCGCGACCGAATCACGCCGGCTTCGGCGAGAGACTCGGGCGTAATCTCGGTACCCTCGGGCACACGATTCAGATCTTCGAGCGATACCACCTGCGACTCGATCCGAAAAATGTTCGTGAACCCGCGCTTTGGTAGCCGGCGGGTCAACGGCATCTGGCCGCCTTCGAACTGCGGCTTGCCGCCACCAGGGCCGTGATGCCCGGCGCGCGCCTTGATGCCCTTGTGTCCCTTGCCCGACGTCTTACCCGTTCCGGAACCGGGACCGCGTCCGAGCCGCTTGCGATTGCGATGCGAACCCGGGGCTGCCTTCAGGTTGTGAAGACCGATCTTTTCGTTGTTGGCCACGTGCTATTACTCCTCGACGGGCGTCACCTTCACCAGGTGACGGACCTTCTTGATCTGACCGCGCAAAGACGGGGAGTCCTGCACGATAATGACGGCCTGATGGTGCCGGAGCCCCATTGCCTCGAGCGTCTGCCGCATCGTCGCAGGGCGACCGATACCGCTTCGCACCTGCTCGATGCGAACCTTGCCCGACGTTGCCGGCTCTTCCTTCGGTGTATGACGCGGCCCGCGCGTGCGGTGCCAGACGAACGTTCTAGGCATTGGCGGCCTCCTTGACCTTCGCGCGCGACCGGTACCCAATCGCCGAGGGCTCGACGCCACGCTCACGCGCCGCCTGCTCCACCGTCGTTAGGCTCTGCAACCCCTCCATCGCCGCCCGCACCATGTTGTGCGGATTCGTCGACCCGAGGCTCTTCGTCAGAATGTCGGAGATCCCCGCGCACTCCATCACCGCGCGAACGGCGCCGCCAGCGATCACGCCGGCACCGGGGGCCGCGGGCTTCATCAGCACACGACCAGCACCATGCTCACCGACGATCTCGTGAGGAATGGTCCCGCCCGTGAGCGGAATCGTCACCAGCCGACGACGCGCGGCGTCCACGGCCTTACGAACGGCCTCGGACACTTCGTTCGCCTTGCCAGTCGCGAAGCCGACCTTCCCCTGCCCGTCGCCGACGGCAACGAGCGCATTGAACGAGAAGCGCCGACCACCCTTCACGACCTTGGCCACACGGTTGATCGCGATCACGTTCTCGACGAGATCGCTCCCCTCTCCGCGACCGCCATCGCCAGGACCACCACGACCGCCGCCACGACCATCGCCGCCGCCGCGACCGCCACGACCCTCGCGGGCATTCGGGTTGTCGCCGCCGCGACCGCCAGGCCCGCCCGGACCGCCACGGCCACCAGGACCGCCGCCACGTCCGCCAGGACCACCGCGTCCACGACCGCCACCACCCCCGCCGCCGCCGCGACCGCCGCGACCACCACGTCCGCCGCCTGCGCCGCCGCCGAACCCACCACCGGTGCTACCACCGCCGCCGGCTGCGCCTTGATTCTCTGCCATGGTCAGAACTCCAGCCCGCCTTCGCGGGCACCGTCGGCCACCGCTTTCACGCGGCCGTGATATCTGTAGCCTGCACGATCGAATACGACGCGAGACACGCCTGCGTCCTTCGCCTTCTGCGCGATCAGCTTCCCGACTTCGGTCGACTTGTCGCTCTTCTTTCCGGTCAGCTTGTGATCGGACACCTGCGCCAACGTGTGGCTCGCGGTGTCATCCACCAGCTGCGCATAGATGTGCTTGAGCGAACGGAACACGACGAGACGCGGACGCTCCGCCGTCCCGGACACGCGCTTGCGCACACGCAAATGGCGGCGAGCACGTAGCTCTGGCCGAGTCTTCGGCCTGCGAACCTTGCTCATTACTTACCTCCCGCCTTGCCCGCCTTCCGGCGGACCTGCTCGCCCTGGTATTTCACGCCCTTTCCTTTGTACGGTTCCGGCTTCCGCAGCAGGCGAATCTCCGCCGCCACCTGACCGACCTTCTCCTTGTCCGGCCCTTCGATGATCACGACCGTGGGCTGCGGCGCGGTCAGCTTGATCCCTGCCGGCGCACGGTACTCCAACGGGTGCGAGTAGCCAAGCGCGAGCTGCAGACCGAACGGCTTCACCTCGGCCTTGTAGCCGACGCCCGTGATCTCCAGCTGCTTCTTGTAGCCCTGCGTCACGCCCTCGACCATGTTGGCGATGAGGGAGCGCGTCAGGCCATGGAGCGCGCGGTGCTTCTGCTCTTCCGACGGGCGGTTCACGTTCACGACCCCGTTCTCCACCGCGACGAGCATCTCGGGATGCAGCTTCCGCGACAGCTCGCCCTTCGGGCCCTTCACCGTGATGGCACTGCCCTGGACGGTCACCGTGACGCCGTTAGGCACCGGGACCGGACGTTTTCCGATACGAGACATAGTTGTCGGCTCCTTACCAGACGAGGGCGAGGAGCTCGCCGCCGGTGTTGGCGCGACGCGCCTGCGCGTCCGACATCAGGCCGCGCGACGTGCTCACGATGGCCATGCCGAGACCGTTGCGAACGCGGGGAATGTCCCCGACGCCGACGTACTTCCGGAGCCCCGGGCTCGAGACCCGCTTGAGCTCGCGAATGACCGGCTGGCCGCCCTGGGCGTACTTCAGAATGACGCGCAGCACCGGCCGACCATTCTCCGCCTCGATGACGCGGTAGTCGGTGATGAAGTTGTTCTCCTTCAGGATCCGCGCGATCTCTCGCTTCACCTTCGATACCGGCATGTCCACGCGGCGATGCTTCGACCCGCAAGCGTTGCGGATCCGCGTGAGCATATCGGCGATCGGATCGGTCATGCTCATGTCGTAAGTCCCTTTTCCCTATCGTATCCCGCACCGCGCAACCGGCCGCGCGAGACGTGTAGGAATGTGAGTGAATCCCTGCGAGCCGTGGACACCATGTCGCGTGCTCGCGTGCTCGACCAACCAAACGGCGCGCCACGCCCCGCGTGACGCGAGGCGCGGGCGCTCCAGTGTTACCAGCTCGCCTTCCGCACGCCGGGGATCATCCCGTTGAGCGAAAGATCGCGGAAGCAGATTCGGCAAAGCCCGAACTTCCGCAGAAACGCGCGCGAGCGCCCGCAACGGCCGCAGCGGTTGTGCTGCCGCACCTGAAACTTCGGCTTGCGCTTGGACTTCTCCACCATTGCCTTGCGGGCCATACAAAAACACTCCGTGTTTTTGAGCTGTCAGCTATCAGCCGTTAGCCATCGGCTAAAGCTGTCCTTAGCAGTTTGCGCGTTCAGCCTCTGCCGTCAGCCGATAGCTGATAGCGGATCGCTGATCGCTCGTCGTCAAGCCGTCGGATTGACGACGATGGGTTTGTCATCGCCGCGGAACGGCATGCCAAGCTCGCGCAACAGCGCGTAGGCCTGGTCATCACGCTCCGTCGTCGTGACGAACGTGATGTCCATCCCGTGGATCGCGTCGATCATGTCGTAGTTGATCTCGGGAAAGATCATCTGCTCCTTCACGCCGAGGGAGTAATTCCCGCGACCATCGAACGAGCGCGTGCTGAGTCCGCGGAAGTCGCGAATGCGCGGCACGGCCGTGCTGATGAATCGGTCGAGAAACTCCCACATGCGCGCACCGCGCAACGTCACCGCCGCACCGATCTCCTGACCCTCGCGCAGCGCGAAGTTGGCGATCGACTTCTTCGCCTTCTTCCGCACCGGCCGCTGGCCCGTGATCACGCCCAGTTCCTCGACCACCTTGTCGAGCAACTTCGGCTGCTTGATCGCCTCACCGAGGCCGACGTTCAGCACGATCTTCTCGAGGCCGGGAATCTGATGCGGATTCTTGAGCTCGAACTGCTTGGCAAGCCGCTCGCGAACCGTCTGCTGGTAATACGTGCGCAGGCGCGGCGTCGGCGCAGGCGTACCCATGCCGGTATGAGCGACCTTGGCCTGCTCGCTCTTCCGTTCGCCTCCGCCCTTGCCCTTCTTTTTCGGTTCCTTGTCCTTCGTCGCCATGGTCAAAACTCGGTGTGAGGTGCGACGCGCGAGCTAACAGGTGCTAGCGCGAGCGCGGAATTGCCTGACCGCTCTTCGCGGCGAGCCGTTCCTTCGTGCCGTCGTCATCGATGCGAGCCTTCACCCGCGTCGGCGACCCCGATTTCGGATCGAGCAGCATCACGTTGGAGTGATGGATCGGCGCCGGCATCTCGATGATGCCGCTCTGCTCCTCGGCACGTCGCGCCTTGCGGTGCTTCTTCACGATGTTGATGCCCTCGACCGTCACGCGCCCGGTCTTGGTATACACGCGCAGGATCTTCCCTTCCTTGCCCTTGTCCTCGCCGCGCATGACACGAACCGTGTCGCCGGCCGAGACCGGCATCTTCACGCGCTCCACCTTGATCTGGTGGCGCTTCGAGTTCTTCGGGTTCGGTCGATCGGTCTTGCGATATTTCAGAATACGCATGTCAGATGACCTCCGGCGCCAGCGAAACGATCTTCATGTACTTCTTGTCGCGGAGCTCGCGGGCCACCGGACCGAAGATGCGCGTCGCGCGCGGCTCGCCCTGATCGTTGATGATCACCACGGCGTTCTCGTCGAAGCGGATGTAGCTGCCGTCCTTCCGCCGCGTCTCCTTCACCGTGCGCACCACCACCGCGCGGGCGACTTCCGACTTCTTCACCGTACCGTTAGGCAGCGCGTCCTTGACCGCGACGATCACGAGATCGCCAAGCCCGGCATAGCGCCGCCGTGTGCCGCCAAGCACGCGGATCACGAGCGCGCGTTTGGCGCCCGAATTGTCCGCCACCTTGACGATGGATTCCTGTTGAATCATGGGAGTTCCCTCTTAGCGTGCGCGCTCGACGATCTCGACCACGCGCCACCGCTTGTCCTTTGACAGCGGGCGGGTCTCCATGATGCGCACGGTGTCCCCGGCTTTCGCCGAGTTCTCCTCGTCGTGCGCTTTTACCCGCTTCGTGCGGGTGACCATCTTGCCGTAGACCGGATGCGGCACGCGGCGTTCGATCGCCACGACCACGGTCTTCTGCATCTTGTCGCTCACCACAATCCCTGTGCGGACCTTGCGCGCGTTCCGCGTGTCGCTCGCGCCCAGGGAGGCGTCTGGCTGCTGGTTCGTCGTCATGTCGGCCATGGTTGCTCTTGCCTCTAAAGTCGGCGCCGCCTAACGGCGCGCGCGCGGACGCTTGCTGGTCCCACGCGTCGTCGTCTCGGCCGACGCCGCCAGTTCCCGCTCACGCTGAATCGTCTTGAGGCGCGCGATGTCGCGGCGGATCGTGCGCAGGCGCAACGGATCCTCCAGCGTCTCGGTCGCCGAGCGGAACTTGAGGCGGAAGCGCTCCTCCTCCATCTCTCCGACCCGGGCGCGGATGTCCGCGTCGGACAGCTCGCGAATCTCCTCAGCTCTCATCGGTATGCGCCTCCTCCTTCGCGATGAACTTCGTCTTGATGCCGATCTTCGCCGCCGCGAGCGCCATTGCCTTGCGGGCAATCTCGGGAGTCACTCCCTCGAGCTCGAACATCACGCGCCCAGGGCGAACGACGGCCACCCAACCCTCGGGTGAGCCCTTCCCCTTTCCCATGCGCGTCTCGGCCGGCTTCTTCGTGATCGGTTTGTCGGGGAAGATGCGGATCCACACCTTACCGCCACGCTTGATGTGACGGGTCAGTGCGACACGCGCCGCCTCGATCTGTCGGTTCGTCACCCAGCCGGGCTCCAGCGCCTGCAGCCCGAAGTGACCGAACGAAATCTCGGCCCCTCGCGTTGCCAGACCATTCGTCCGGCCCTTGAACATCTTGCGGAATTTGACTCGCTTCGGACTCAGCATCGCTCGGTTCTCCTAGACGCCGGTCGAGTAGGTCTTGCCGCGACGATCTTCCACGAGCTCGCCCTTGAAGATCCATACCTTCACACCGATGGTGCCGAAGGTGGTCTTCGCCGTCGACGTCGCGTAGTCGATGTCTGCGCGCAGCGTGTGCAACGGCACCCGACCCTCATGGTAGCCTTCCACACGCGCGATCTCGGCACCACCGAGCCGCCCGCCCGCCTTCACCTTGATGCCCTGCGCACCCATCCGCATCGCGCTCTGCACCGCGCGCTTCATGGCGCGGCGGAACGAGATACGCTGCGAGAGCTGGTTCGCAATGTTGTCGGCCACCAGCTGGGAATCGAGCTCGGGCCGCTTGATCTCCTCGACGTTGATCCCGACTTCCTTGCCGGTGAGCTGCGCGAGCTCGTCGCGCAGCTTGTCGACCTCGGCGCCCTTCTTCCCGATGACGACGCCCGGCCGGCCCGTGTGGATCGTGACCACGACCTTGCCCGGCTTGCGCTCGATCGTGATGTCGGAGATCGCCGCGTGACCGAGCCGCGCCTTCAGATACTTCCGCAACAGCTCGTCCTCACGGAGAAGCTGCGGGAAGTCCCGGTTAGCGTACCAGCGTGACCGCCACTGCTTCGAGATACCCAGGCGGAAGCCGATCGGATTGACCTTTTGTCCCATTAGCGTCCTTCCTTCTCCGCCACGATGATCTCGACGTGGCTGGTGCGTTTCTGAATCGGCGTCGCACGCCCCATCGCTGCCGGCATGAACCGCTTGAGCTTCGGTCCTTCGTTGATGATCGCCTGCTTGACGTAGAGCTGATCGACGTCGATCGACTCGTTTGCCTCACGCGCCTTGAACTCCGCATTCGCGATGGCCGAGCTGAGGACCTTCGCGATCTGCACCGCCGCGTGCTTCTTCGAGAACTTGAGCAGCGCGAGCGCCTCGTTCACGTCCATACCGCGGATCTGGTCCATGACCAGCCGCATCTTGTAGGGCGACTGGCGCGTCGAGCGCTGGAATGCCCGTGCTTCAGCCATGGGTTACTTCCCTCCCCGTGGGCCACCACCACCAGCTGGCGCCGGTGAGAGCGAGGCCTTCTTGTCGGTCGCCTTGTTGCCGGTGTGGCCACGGAACAGCCGCGTCGGCGCGAACTCGCCGAGCTTGTGGCCCACCATGTTCTCCGTCACGTACACGGGAATGAACTTGTTCCCGTTATGCACGGCGAACGTGTGCCCGACGAAATCGGGGATGACCGTGCTCGCACGGGACCACGTCTTCACGACCCGCTTCTCGTTGCGGCTGTTCATCGCCGCGACGCGCTTGGTCAGACTTTCGTGGACGTAGGCACCCTTTTTTACAGATCTAGCCATAGGACAGGTATGGTGTTGAAGCTATCGGCTTGTCAGCGATTCCGTCGTGCGCGACTTAGTGCCCGGACTGCGTGGCCTTGCCGCGTTTCCGCCCGCGCACGATGAGCCGTTGCGACGGCTTCTTCTTGTTGCGCGTCTTCACGCCTTCCTTCTTGCCCCACGGGCTCACGACGTTGCGACCGCCGCGGGTACGACCACCGTGTGGGTGATCGACCGGGTTCATGACCTCGCCGCGCACCTTCGGGCGACGACCCAGCCACCGCGTCTTGCCCGCCTTGCCCCACGACTGCAGCTCGTGCTCGGCGTTGCCGACCTCGCCAATCGTCGCGAGGCAGTTGCCGTGCACGCGGCGCGTCTCCGTGGACGCCATGCGGAGCGTGACGTACTCGCCTTCCTTCGCCAGGATCTCGAGCGACACGCCGGCCGACCGCGCCATCTGGCCGCCGCGACCGGGCACGAGCTCCACGTTATGCACGCTCGTGCCTAACGGGATCTCACGCAGCGGCAGCGCGTTGCCCGTGCGGATGTCGGAGCCCTTCCCCGACACGACGGTGTCGCCGACCGCGAGACCCTTCGGGTGCAGGATGTAGCGCAGCTCGCCGTCCTCGTACTGCACGAGGGCGATGCGGGCCGAGCGGTTCGGATCGTACTCGATCTCCTTCACGACCGCCGGCATACCGAAGCGGTTCCGCTTGAAGTCGATGATCCGGTACTTGCGCTTGTGTCCACCGCCACGACGGCGCATGGAGATGTGGCCATGGTTGTCGCGACCGCCCGACTTCGTGAGCGGCTCGGTCAGCGACTTCTCTGGCGTCGAGCGCGTGATTTCCGAAAAGTCCGAGACCGAGCGGAAGCGTGTTCCCTTGGTCACCGGCTTGAATTGACGAATGCCCATGCGCTCAGCCCTCGAAGATGCCTTCGATGGTGTCGCCCTCTTGGAGCGTCACGATCGCTTTCTTCCAGTTCGGACGGCGGCCGGCCGACTTGCCAACGCGACGCAACTTGCCGCGCTGGTTCGACGTCCAGACTCCGGTAACCTTCACCCCGAACAACTGCTCGATCGCCTGGCGGATTGCCGGCTTCGACGCGTCCGGCGCTACCTCGAACACGTACTCACCCCGGTCCTGGCGGGCGATGGACGTCTTCTCCGTGACGATCGGACGGACGACGGTGCGATGCAGAGTGGCCATGACTTATTTGTCCTTCTTTTTCGGCGCGGCCTTCTTTGCCGCGCTCTTCGTTCCAGCGGATTTCTTGGCCGCTGACTTCTTCGCGGCAGCCTTCTTCGCGGGCGCCTTCACGCTCTCGGCCTTGGCGGCCTTCTTCGCAGCCGCCTTCTTCGCGGGCGCCTTCGCCGCGCTCTTCTTCGCGGCAGTGCGCCCACTCACGACCGGCGTCGCAGCAGGCGTCGCCCGGCGCGGCTTGAGCGCAATCGGCTCTTCCTTGATCGGCGCGAGCGTGTGTCCGATGGCCGCGCCTTCGATCAACACCACGTCCGACCACAGCAGATGGTACGTCGACACATCGCTGTACGGCATGACGTGCACGTTAGGCAGGTTGCGGCCGCTCAGGAACACGTTCGGCTTCACGCCGTCCGTCAGCACGAGCACCTTCTGGTCGCCGATCCCCATGCGACCGACGAGGCCGAGCAGCGCCTTCGTGCGCGGGGCATCGTAGGCGAACTGGTCGATCACGTAGATCGCGTTCTCGCGCGCCCGCGCGTTGAACGCGCTCTTGCGCGCCAGCGCACGCACCTGACGGGGCACGTACTCGTCGTACGCGCGCGGCTGCGGCCCGAACACGGTACCGCCGCCCACCCAGTGCGGGGCGCGCGTCGAGCCCTGTCGCGCGCGGCCAGTGCCCTTCTGCTTCCACGGCTTCTGATTGCCGCCGACCACCAGACCGCGGGTCTTCGTCGAGGCGTTGCCCTGGCGCTGGTTGGCGAGGAACGCCTTCACCGCCTGATGCATCACGGGCATGTTCACCGTGCCATCGAACAACGTCTCAGGCAGACGCACGCGCTCGCGCGCCGTCCCCTGGGCCGTGTACGCCGCGGCTTCGAATGTCGTCGTCTCTTCCATGTCGTCTCGAGCCTCAGCGCTGCTTGCGGACGAGCACGATCCCGTTCGTCGGACCGGCGATCGACCCGCGGATGTAGATCAGATTGCGTTCGGTATCGATCTTCTCGATCCGAAGGTGCGTCTGGGTGTGCCGCGTGTTGCCGTACTGCCCCGGCATCGCCTTGCCCTTGATGACGCGAGACGGGTCGGTACCAGGCCCGATGGAGCCCGGCCGGCGATGCTTCGTGTTGCCGTGCGTGTTCGGTCCGCCGCCGGCCTTGTGGCGCTTCACGATACCCTGGAAGCCACGGCCCTTCGACGTGCCGGTGACCTTCACCTGGTCGCCGACCGCGAAGATGTTGACGTCGATCGAGTCACCCACCTTGTACGCCGGAATTTCCGGATTCTTGCCAGGCGCGTCATCGAGTCGGAACGAACGCAGCACGCGCGGCGCGAACTCGAGGCCCGCCTTCTTCGCGTGACCCACCTCGGCGCGGTTCGCGCGGCGTCCGCGCGGCGTCCGCTCGCCTTTCTTCGAGTCACGTGCGTTGCGCTGCTGACCGTAGCCGACTTCGACCGCGGCGAATCCGGCGACTGCCTTGTCCGTCACTTTCGTGACGGGATTGGGCGGCGCCTCGACGACCGTCACGGGGATCTGCTCCCCGCGGTCGTTGAACACCTGGGTCATGCCCAGCTTCTTGCCGATGATGCCGATCATTGCATTCCTCTGGTTAGTCGCAGCCTGGATCGCGCCACGTTAGGCGGTCCATTGCGGCCGTAGGACTGTGAGCGAGCAGCGCTGCGCTGCGTCACTCCACCTTGATCTCGACGTCGACGCCAGCCGGGAGATCCAGCTTCGTCAACGCATCGACCGTCTGCGCGCGTGAATCGAGAATGTCGATCACCCGCTTGTGCGTCTTCAGCTCGAACTGCTCGCGCGACTTCTTGTCGACGTGCGGCGAGCGCAACACCGTCCACCGCTGCGTCTTCGTCGGCAACGGAATCGGCCCCGACACCTGCGCGCCAGTCTTCTCCGCCGTCCGCACGATGTCTGCAGACGCCTGGTCGATGACGGCGTGGTCGAACGCCTTCAGACGGATTCGAATTCTTCCAGCCATTGGTCGTTAGGACTAGGGACTGGGGATCAGGAACTGGGGACCGGGCACTCGAATCGACGAGTCCCCGGTCCCCAGTCTCCAGTCCCTTATTTCAGAATCTTCGTTACGACGCCAGCGCCGACGGTCCGGCCACCCTCACGGATGGCGAAGCGCAGCTGCTCTTCCATGGCGATCGGCGTGATCAGCTCGATCACCATCTGGATGTTGTCGCCCGGCATCACCATCTCCGTCCCCTCGGGAAGCTCGACCGACCCGGTCACGTCCGTGGTGCGGAAGTAGAACTGCGGACGGTAGCCCTTGAAGAACGGCGTGTGACGGCCGCCCTCTTCCTTCGTGAGGACGTACACCTCGGCTTCGAACTTCGTGTGCGGGGGAATGGAGCCCGGCTTCGCCAGCACCATACCACGCTCGATTTCCTTCTTGTCGATACCGCGGAGCAGCAGACCGACGTTGTCGCCCGCCTCACCGCTGTCGAGCAGCTTGCGGAACATCTCGACGCCCGTGACGACCGACTTCTTGGACGCCTCGAAGCCAACGAGCTCGACTTCCTCACCGACCTTCACGCGACCGCGCTCGATACGACCCGTCGCCACCGTGCCGCGACCCGTGATCGAGAACACGTCCTCGACCGGGAGCAGGAACGGCTTGTCGACTTCGCGAACCGGCTGCGGAATGAACGTGTCGAGCGCGTCGTACAGCTCCTGGATCTTCGCGATCCACTGTGCGTCGCCCTCGATCGCCCGGATCGCCGCACCGCGGATCACCGGAGCGTCGTCGCCCGCGTAGTTGTACTTCGACAGCAGCTCGCGAACCTCGAGCTCGACCAGGTCGAGAAGCTCGGCGTCTTCGACCAGATCGCACTTGTTGAGGAACACGACGATGCGCGGCACGTTCACCTGACGGGCGAGCAGGATGTGCTCGCGCGTCTGCGGCATCGGACCGTCGACCGCGCTCACGACCAGGATCGCGCCGTCCATCTGCGCGGCACCCGTGATCATGTTCTTCACGTAGTCGGCGTGCCCTGGGCAGTCGACGTGCGCGTAATGGCGGTTCGGCGTTTCGTATTCGACGTGACTCGTGGCGATCGTCAGGATCTTCGTGGCGTCACGACGCCCCTGCGACGCCGACGCTTTCGCGACTTCGTCGTACGAGACGTACTTGGTGCCGTATCCCTTGTCCGCCGAGATCTTCGTCAGTGCCGCCGTCAACGTGGTCTTGCCATGGTCGACGTGGCCGATCGTGCCGACGTTTACGTGCGGCTTCGTCCGCTCGAACTTTGCCTTAGCCATTGTAGTGCTTCCTCTGAGAGTGTAACCCGAGGCTCACGCCTTCACCTTGTTGATGATCTCTTCCGCCTTGGACTTCGGCACTTCCTCGTAGTGCGCAAACTCCATCGAGTACACGGCGCGACCCTGCGTCATTGACCGCAGCTTCGTCGAATACCCGAACATCTCCGACAGCGGGACGCTCGACGCGATCACCTGCGCCTCGCCACGCTGCGTCATACCGCCGATCTTGCCGCGCCGGGACGAGAGATCGCCCAGCACGTCGCCCATGTACGCCTCGGGACACACCACCTCGACGTTCATCATGGGCTCGAGCAGCACGGGGTTCGCGCGCTTCGCGGCCTCCTTGTACGCCATGGAGCCCGCGATCTTGAACGCCATTTCGCTCGAGTCGACGTCGTGATACGAGCCGTACACCAGCTCGACCGCCACGTCCACCATCGGATAGCCAGCTAGCACGCCGTTCTCCAGCGCTTCCTTGATCCCCTGCTCCACGGGAGCGATGTACTCTCGCGGGATCACGCCGCCGACGATCTTGTCCTCGAACACGAATCCGTGACCCGGCTCGGCCGGATACATGTTGATCACGACGTGTCCGTATTGCCCCTTACCGCCCGACTGGCGAATGAACTTCCCTTCCACCTTGTCGACGCGCTTCTTGATCGTCTCGCGGTAGGCAACCTGCGGCCGGCCTACGTTCGCGTCGACCTTGAACTCGCGCATCATGCGGTCGACGATGATCTCGAGGTGCAGCTCGCCCATACCCGAGATGATCGTCTGTGACGTCTCGGCATCCGTGTGGACGCGGAACGTCGGGTCTTCCTCGGCCAGCTTCGCCAGGGCGATGCCCAGCTTGTCCTGGTCGGCCTTCGTCTTCGGCTCGATCGCGACGTCGATGACCGGAGCGGGGAACTTCATCGCCTCGAGAATGATCGGCTTCTCGTCATCGCAGAGCGTGTCGCCCGTGCGCGTGTCCTTGAGTCCGATCGCGGCCGCAATGTCGCCGGCGCGCACTTCCGCGATCTCTTCGCGCTTGTTCGCGTGCATCTGCAACAAGCGACCGACGCGCTCACGTCGATCCTTCGTCGAGTTGTAGACGTAGGACCCCGACTCGAGCACGCCCGAGTACACACGGAAGAACGTCAGCTTTCCGACGAACGGGTCGGTCGCGATCTTGAACGCGAGCGCCGCGAACGGCGCGTCATCCGACGGAGCGCGCTCGTCGAACGTCTCGTCGTGATGCGGCAGGTGACCCTTGATCGCCTTGACGTCGACCGGCGCGGGCAGGAAGTCGATGACGGAGTCGAGCAACGCCTGCACGCCCTTGTTCTTGAACGAAGCGCCGCAGAGCACCGGCGTGATGAAGCCGCCGATCGTCGCCGCGCGAATCGCGTGACGGATCTCATCGTCCGTCAACTCTTCGCCGTTCAGATACTTCTCGATCAACGTCTCGTCGTGCGTGACGGCCGCTTCGATCAACTCGTGGCGAGCCATCTCGACTTCGTCCTTCATGTCGGCGGGAACGTCCGTGACCGTGAACGTCTTGCCGAGCGTGTCTTCGTCGAAGATGTACTGCTTGCGCCCGATGACGTCGATGTGGCCCGTGAAGAGTTCACCCGAGCCGACCGGCAACTGGATCGGATGCGCGTTCTTCGTTAGGCGGTCGCGAATCATCTTCAGGCAACGATCGAAATCCGCACCCACGCGATCCATCTTGTTCGCGAAGATGAGCCGCGGAACGCCGTAGCGATCGGCCTGGCGCCACACCGTCTCGGTCTGCGGCTCCACGCCGGCGACGGAATCGAGCAGCGTCACCGCACCGTCGAGCACGCGAAGCGAACGCTCGACCTCGACCGTGAAGTCGACGTGCCCGGGCGTATCGATGATGTTGATGCGATACTCGGGACCGGTCGCGTTGCCCGTCGCGTGGTTCTCGCCATGGCGACGCCAGAAGCAGGTCGTCGCGGCGGACGTGATCGTGATGCCACGCTCCTGCTCCTGCTCCATCCAGTCCATGGTGGCTGCGCCATCGTGGACCTCGCCGATTTTATGGCTCTTCCCCGTGTAATAGAGAATACGCTCGGTCGTCGTTGTCTTGCCGGCATCGATGTGGGCCATGATGCCGATGTTGCGGTACTGCTGGAGCGGTGTGGTCCGTGGCATATCTGCAGACTGTTCGTCGTCACTTCATCAATCAGAGACTCGCGCGAGTGCCGCGAGCAGGACTTCAATCAACAAAAACGCGGGTGGACCAGGCGTCTCTTGAATCAGAGACCGGTATCCATCCGCCACCGCCGGGTGTACCCGCACTGAAGCACGGGTGGGGACCCAAGGCGCGCCGTGAGAAGCGTTCGCTTCTTCGTCCGACGTTTAATTGTTGTGCTACCTCCCGCTCCCTGCCGTCGCGCGAGAAAATCGCTGCGGGAAAAGAGTGCTGGAGCCGGGTAAATGTATCCTGACTAATGGGGAAGTCAATGCCAGCGCAGGGTGTATCTCAGTATTGTGCGCGAACATCCAGAAGCGTTCGGTACCCGGCCCCGAAGGCCAGCACCGCGCCTCGCTAGTACTGCGACAGAGACCCTGCGCGCCGGGCGTAGGCGAACGACCAGCGCAGCGCCAGCGTACCTGCAACGACGCACGCGAGCGTCAGCGCCAGTAGCTGCACGAGGTCGCCAGCCACCGAGCTCAGCGGATAGCCCAGCAGCAGAGTCTGCCGAAGCGCACGCAGGCCCGGGGTCAGCGGCAGCCATTCAGCGATCGGTGCGACCGCGGCCGGCAACACGGACGTGGGAAAATAGACGCCGCCAAGAAGCGTCGACACGATGAGGATTGCCTGCGGGGTGCCCGCGTTGGTGCGGAACGAAACGACCAGCGCCGCCGCGATCAAACCGGCGCCCGCATACGCCGCGACGACCGGCACGAGGATGACAATGGCCTCGGGAAGCCGCAGCCAGTGCACATCGACGCCGAGAAAGGCGCCGGCGATCATCAGCAGGACGACCCGCGCGAACGCCCAGGCGAACGCATAGCCCGTCTGACCCGCAAACAGAGCGGGCAACGAGGTTGGCGTCACCAGCAGAGCTTCGAAGAAACCGCTCGACAGTCCGCCGCTGACCGCGGAGGAGAACGACGACAGTGCCGGCGAGATCAGTGTCAGCAGCACCGTTCCAAGGAGCACGAACCCGAAATACTCGCGCCCCTCTTCCGCGATTCTCGACGCCATGAACGGCTGCAGGGCGTTCGCCACGAAATACACCGGCACGATCGTCACCAACAGCGAGGCGAACGACAGGACGAACGACACACGATAGCTCTTGGCGGTTCGCCACGAGGCTCGCGTCAGGGCGACCGCAGCGCGAACGGTCATCGTCGCCCGCTCCTCCCGATCGCGCGTTCGATGATCTCGCTCAGCGGAGCGACGACGCGCTCGAATCTCGCGATCGGCATCCCGGCCCCGATGAGGGTAGCCAGGACCTCGCGCACGGCGTCATCGCCTCCATCCACTTCCACGTCGACCCGCCACCACCTGCTACCGTCCGATCGTGCGGCCACACGGCGAACCTTGCCGTCCACCACCATGGCTTCCAGCGCACCGTGATTTGGCTCGAGCGTCCAGGCCGAGTACCGAGAACCCATCAATGACTCGGCCAGCGCGGGAGCGGTGCCTGTTGCCGCGACCCTGCCCCGGTTCATCACGACCACGCGGTCGCAGAGATCGAATGCCTCCTCGCTCCGGTGCGTCGCCACGAGCACCGCGCAGCCGCGGCGAGCGGCCAGCTCCTCACGAAGGAACGAGCGAAACGAGTGGGCGGCTGTTGGGTCGAGGCTCCGCGTCGGCTCATCGAGCAACAGGACTCGAGGATGTCCCAACAACGCGCGCGCAACGAGCAACCGCTGCATCATCCCGGCGGAGAACTGCCCGACCATTTTCCGACCGGCGTCCGCGAGTCCGACGACATCCAACGCATCGCCGACCCGCGTCGCCGTCTCCCGTGGCGACAAACGCAGGAGCGCAGCGAACAGCTCGAGGTTCTGCTGCGCCGAGAGCCGCCAGTACAGACTGCGCTCGTTCGCCAGAACCGAGGCAATGACCGTTCGGACGTTCGCCGCCTGCTCCACGACATCGTAGCCGCCGACGGTGGCTGTGCCACGATCGGGAACGATGAGCGTCGCGAGGATCTTGAGCAGCGTCGTCTTGCCTGCGCCGTTGGGCCCGAGCAACCCGACGAACTCGCCGGCACGCACTTCGAGCGACACGTCGGCAACGGCGGGCGATGGCGGCCCTCCCATGGGTCGGCGCAGGAAGTCGCCCAGAGAGCGCGCGGTGGGAAACTGCTTCCACAGATCCACCACGCGAACGAGCGGCGCATCGTTAGGCGCGGCCTCCGCGCTCATCGCCCCGCCATCGTATGCGGTGCGCGAGCACGCGAGTGCCAGTCCATGAACTCCGCCGCCACGCGGTCCAGCGATGTGAGGTCACGACGCACGTCTGCCGCGAAAATGGGCACGGAGGCTGTCAGCTCCGCGGCGCGCTCGAGCACGACGACGCCTTCACGCCCCCCAACGAGGGGCCCGAGCTTCGAGAAGCGGACGCAAGACAGTGCCGCATGCACCGCAGACATCGGCGACCGACGAACGCACTCTGCAGGCGACGCAGCCGGCTGCAGCACATAGCACGCGCCGAGACGGACGTCCGCCGTTTCCAGGCGATCAGGCGGCAGCGCATTGATCGTCGGCTTCGCAACCGCCTCCGCGCCCGATCGAACATCGAGCGCGCGCGCCGAGTCCTCCCAGAGACGAACACGCTGGACGCCTGGCGATGCCCACGCCGCTCCTTGGCGTCCGATGCGAACCACGAGCGTGTCGTCGGTCAGCAGCCGCGCGCCCGCATTGACGAGCGCGAGCGCGAGCGTCGATTTCCCTGCGTGCTTCGAACCCAGCAGCGCGATTGCCTCACCCGCGATGGACACGGCGCTGGCGTGAAGCGTCAGCGCGCCGGTCGCGTGCGCTGCCATGGCGATCACCCGCCCCAGAAGGTCAGCGCGGACGGCCGCTGCGGTTGCGCCGGCACCCGGGTACCAGGTGATTCGCTTTTCCGAGGCGACCACATCGAACGTTCCGGTATCATCGAATATCAGCCGAAACGATGTCGCCGACGCGAACGCTCGGACGTCAACGTCGCCATGGACGATGTCGCTGCCAATCGCGGTGTAGTCGCCGGGAGGCGCGACGGTGTGTCGCGTCGCAATGTGCCAGGGAGCCTTGGCCAACCGCTGCGACGCGACAAGCTCCGGCAGCTCGAAATCGCATTCGAGCGGAAATCCGAACGCGTCGTAGCTAGCGCTGTGGCCAGCTTCCAGGACGCGCGACGGACACGCGTCACCCGTAGCGAGCTTCGCCGGATTCATCCGGATGCGGCGTCCGAGCCACACATGGCGCGCCGGGTCTTCGATTTCGGATGATTTTGCTCGACAGTCACGCCGCGGTGATTTGGTTGGAAGCGAACGGCCATATGACGACGCGGACAGAAGTCGTCAGCGCCTTCCTACCCTGTCACCTTACCCGGCGAGGTGGACCGGCGACCCATCTCATGTTCGTCCGGACGTGCGATAACACGAAAAGCTGTAACGGCTTACGATCTGCCGCAGGCGGACGGGTCGCCGAGCGGCACGTTGGGGCCACAGTCACCACCAATGGGAAGCGATCCACTGGCGAGAGACAGCGGAGTGCCGAGCGCCGAGAACGAGGCCGCGGTCAACTGTCTCAGCGTTCCGAATCGTTGGAGTTTGGGTGCTTCGTACATGGGTTCTCCGACTGGTTCACGGTCGAGTCTGGCAAACGACACGCCAGCCTCTACAGTCAGATTAGACGCGTACGGAAGCTCCATACGCCGAGCCCGCTAGTCAACCTGGTGATGCGATTTTCCGGCGATAGGTCGAGCGCCGGACGCGTACGGCCGCACCGCCTAGCTTGGGCGATGGACGTCGATGTTGGTCAGCGGGACGAACGAATCGACATGTTCGTCGGCGTCACCAAGCGTCTCGCCGGAGAGCTCGACCCACGCGTGGGCGAGAAACTGTCCGTTCGCGCGCCGAACGCCCACCCTGACGAGGGCGCCCTGGATGCCCCGTTGCTCCAGCATTCGCGAGAGGGCGATCGAGCGAGCGAGGCACTGTGGACGGAACACGCCAAATCGGGCGGCACGGGTAATCGCGAGGGCGAGCCTCCGCGCTTCCGGCATGCGCGATGTATTCACGTCCATGGCGGCGACTGCAGGCGTTGCGAGCTCGCCAACCGGTTGTCGCCACAACGTTGCCTGCGCCACGAGCAAGGCCCACTGCGCCTGCAGGAGTTCTCGCCACTCGCTCATTGAGAGAGTCGCGAGTTTTCTGGCGAGATGGGACGGCGACAGTGTCACGATGCGTCAGGTCGGTGCTGCGACTACCAATCCGCTGGCGATGAGCGCCTCGAGGAACTCCTGCGCGTCGACGCGAATGCGCTCGCTACCTGCGTCCGGGTATCTCTGCTCGAGGGCGGCACACAGCTCTCCAAAGGTGCTCGAGAGCGGCGGGAGCAACGCCCAGATCTGGGCACCAACCGGATTCACGCCGAAGTAAACCTCGTCGGCAGTGGAAAGGAGCACGCCTCCCTCGTCCAGTTCCTTGAAGATCGCGGCGGGGCTCGGGTGCGGAAGCGGAGTTTCGGCGTGAAGAGCAGCGGATTCAGGCACGAGTACGATGGCGATGATGTGTCTGCGCAACGACTGCGGGCGGCCAGCAACAAAGCTGTCCGTCCACATAAACGAGTAAATCCTTGTACGGTCTATGGCACGCTCAAACCGGGCGGACTCGTCCTTGACCGTTCACCAGTATGGGTGCACGAATCACGCCTCGCGATAGCCTCGGCACGCTCAGAAAAATTCGCGCGGTTTGGACCATGAAAGCAGCGCGCCCCGCCGGTTCGAAAACCTGGCGGGGCGCGGAGTCAGGGTCGGCGGGGGGCCGGACGATCCTGATTTACTACCAGCGATAATGGGCGAACGCCTTGTTGGCTTCAGCCATACGGTGCGTGTCTTCCTTCTTCTTCACCGCGTTGCCTTCGCCCTTCGACGCCGCGATGACTTCAGCCGCGAGCTTCTCGGCCATGGACTTTTCGTTGCGGTCGCGCGAATAGCCAATGAGCCAACGCATCGCGAGCGCCGTACGACGCTCGGGGCGGACTTCGACGGGAACCTGATACGTGGCGCCACCGACGCGGCGGCTCTTGACCTCGACCACGGGCTTCAGGTTCGCCAGCGCCTGCTTGAATACGTTCACGCCCGGCTGGCTGGTGCGAGACTCGACGAGGTCCATCGCGCCGTAAAACACGCGCTCGGCCGTCGACTTCTTGCCCTGCATCATGATGGCGTTGATGAACTTCGAAACGGTCTGGCTGTCGTAGCGCGCATCGGGTAGAACGGGGCGCTTGACCGACTTTTTGCGACGGCTCACTTCTTACCTCCGGCGGCGCCGGCCTTGGGACGCTTGGTTCCGTACTTGGAACGGCTCTGGTTTCGGCCGTTGACGCCCGAGGCGTCCAGCGTGCCGCGCACGATGTGGTAGCGAACGCCCGGCAGATCCTTCACACGACCGCCGCGAACCAGCACGATCGAGTGCTCCTGCAGGTTGTGTCCTTCACCCGGGATGTATGCCGTCACCTCGATCTGATTCGTCAACCGAACGCGAGCGACCTTACGGAGGGCCGAGTTGGGCTTTTTCGGGGTGGTCGTATAGACGCGCGTGCAAACGCCGCGGCGAAATGGATTCGCCTGCAGCGCTGGCGCCTTTTCCTTCTTGATAACGTCGCGGCGTGCCCGCCGGACGAGTTGGTTGATAGTCGGCATACCCTCGAAGGTCACAGACGCACTTCGCCCGGATTCTCGGGCGAGAGAGACTCGCATAATATCGGCGAAGTTAACATGCGTCAAGGCGTTGGACGGCCCGCTTCAGGCCGGATCAGACCGTTTTCAGAGCACTTTCGCGAGAGCCGATGACCCCGCCAGCGCGGGCAACGCGTCACGTGACCTGACGCCGGCCTCGAACCCGCCGAGCAGGTGGGCTATGCTGTTGGCGTAGTAGCTCACCAGCGGACGTCCCTGTGCGAGCACGACGTAGCCGTTGCCCTCCCGAATGAGCACCCGGCGCATCCGGAGCATCCGGTTAGCCCGTTCGAACGTCTCCTCGATCGATCGATCGGCTCTGAGCACACGCGCGTTGAGCTCCACCAGCACGTCGCGCATGTCCGCCATCCGCTCGAGGAGTCGATCGCGCGGAATGTAGTCGGCATCGAAGCTCTGGATCGCGGCGCACGCCAGCGTGACGGGCGTGACCGGAATCAGATTCGCGATGCGACCGAGCACGTCGTCGACGAGCGTCTGCACGCGCCCCAGTCGCGCTCCACGTTCCAGCGTGAACAGATCGGTGCCTTCCGCGCGCATCGACTCGAGCCACCGGGTCGCTCGGATCGGCCGTCCGATCGTGACTGCCGCGCGACCGTATCGCTTCCAGCGGCCGGCTCCAATACGCGCGAGGTTCCAGCCGACATACCGCACCACCTCAACCAACTGCGTGAGCCGCGACGTGCGTGCACCAGACTCCTGTCGCGCCAGCTCACGCAGCAGCGAGCGATCCTCCAGCACCCGATCGTAGTTCAGCGCGACGGGAATGATCACCAGTCGCCGTTCGAAGTCCGGGTCGCGCGCGACACCCAGCACGTAGTCGATGAGCCCGACCTTGCCCGTGCGCAATCGGCCGTCGCGCGTCAGGCCGCCCTCGGGAAACACACCCTGGGTGACACCGTTACGCGTGATGAGCTGCACGTACTGCTCGAGCACCGTGTGGTACAGCGGCTCTCGATACCGGCGACGAATGAAGTACGACCCGAACGCCTTGAACACGTATTCGAGCGGGAAGGCGCGCGCCCATTCGCCCACGGCGTAGGAGATCGAGACGTCTCCGGCCAGCACATAGGCGAGCAGCACGTAGTCGGCGTTGGACCGGTGGTTCGCCAGATAGAGGACCACCGCGTCTCGTGGAAGCTCGTCGAGCTCACCGAGCGCCTCATAGTCGACGCTCACCTTGTACAGCATGTTGAGCGTCGCGCGGCTCGCCGCGTACCCGAACTTGTAATACGCGAGGATGTTGAAGAACGGGACGATCTCATCGATGTACTGCCTGACGAGTCGCCACGCGTCCTCATCGCCCATCCCCTGCTCGCGCGCGTGACGCTCGACCGCGTCCGCGATCGTGCCGTTGGCCAGCAGCGTGTCGCGAATGTATCCCTTGCGCGTCAGCTTGAAGCGATTGACGCGCGCACCAAAGCGGTGAACGACGCGGACAGTGGCGCGGTCCGCCCATCGTCGCGCGAGCCATAGCGCGACGAGCGCCGCCAGAGCGAGCGTGAGCAGGACAACCAGCGGGGCGAGCACCGCGCAAACGTCCACAGCGTAGCGTCTCCGGTCAAGCCGATGTTGACGCCGGCTGCGTACTCGGCAACTTCCAGTATCCGAGGGTCTGACGCCTGCCCAGCGAGGATCGTGATGCTGCGCCGCAATCCAATTGACGGCTTCCGCGGTATCGTCCATGCCCTTGGCCGATTGATGCGTCGCCCCGCGCTTGCGCTGGCGATCGCGGGAGGACTTGGCAACGGGTCTCGACTACTCGCGCAGGCGGAGCTTCAGGGTCGGGTGTTCGCAGACAGCACGCGCCGGCCAGTGATGAATGCCGAGGTTGCCATCCCTCGGCTCCGCCTGCAGACAGTGTCTGACTCGTTAGGCCGATATCGCCTACGAGATATCCCGCGTGGCGAGCACGTCGTGATCACGCGAGCCGTCGGGTTTCGACCGGATTCGTCCCGCACGACGTTCGACGGAGATGAGGCGCTCCTGGTCGACATCCGGCTTCGCCGACCGGTGGCCGCCCTCGAGGCCGTGCGTGTGCGGGCAGTGGGCATTCCGTTCGAGCGCGGCAAGATGTCCGGATACGAGGAACGAAAAGCCACGGGCATCGGACGCTTCGTCGATCACGACGTCATCGTGAAGTACGAGGATCGGCGCACGAGCGAGTTGCTGTCGATGGTGCCGGGCATTGACATCCGTCCCGGAAGCGGCGCCAAGGCGTACGCGGTCAGCGGTCGCACACGACTTTCGGGACGGTGTGCACTGTGCCGCACGATCAGGGACGATAACCAGCAGCAGTCGAACATCGGACAGCCGACCGGTGGACTGTGCTACATGGATGTCTACCTCGACGGGGTCGCCGTGTTCTACACACAGGGAGCGTCAGGCGGGTTGTTCGATCTCAACACCCTCAATCTGAAGACCGTCGAGGCAATCGAGGTCTACGCCGGCGGCGCGCAGGTCCCCGCCGAATTCAATCGGACGTCGGGAGGCTGCGGCGTGATCGTGATCTGGACGAAGGTTCCGCGGTGACAAATCGACCATCGACTCGATAGCCATGCCGAACATCCACGTTTTGTGTGTCGTGGGCCTTCTCACTTACGCCGGTACATCGGCCGGCGCACAGGCCGAGCTGCAGGGGCGCGTATTCGCCGATAGCGGCCGTCGCCGGGTATGGAACGCCGAGGTCGCGATACCGCGGCTCAATCTCAGCACGCTGTCCGACTCGTTAGGGCGCTATCGCCTGCAGGCGATTCCTCGCGGTGAGCATCTCGTCATCACGAGAGCCGTGGGCTTCCGGCCGGACTCGGCGATCACCGCGCTCGACGGCGACGAGGCGCTCGTGCGTGATGTGATCCTCAAACCGCCGATGACCAGCCTCGCCACAGTCGCCGTGCGTGAAACTCCGACGATGCTTCCGCGCGGGAAGATGGGACCGTACGAGATGCGGAAGGCGGCGGGTGTGGGCCATTTCATCGATCGCGAATTGCTGGCGAAGGACGAGCATCGTGGTTTGGGAGACATCCTTCAGTCGAACGTCCCGGGGCTCGCGATTTTCCGAGGCTCGGGCTCGCGGACGTGGGCCGCGACGTCGCGGAACACGAGCAGCGCGAAATGCGCCATGTGCAAGGTGTCGAAGAACGAGATGCTCGATGGCTTCGATGTCGCCGCGGGCGCGCCGCTCGCCTGCTACCTCGACGTCTATCTGGACGGAGTCCAGGTATACAACTCCTCGGCGCGCCAGATGCCGTTGTTCAACCTCAACAGCATAAGCCCGAGCGAGATCCAGGCGATCGAGGTCTACTCTGGCCCGTCACAGATCCCGTCGCAATACAACAAGACGTCGGGCGGCTGCGGCGTGATGCTGGTCTGGACGCGCGACGGTCCGCGTTAGGCGTCCAGCACGCTCGGCCGCAGGGATGCAGAAACCCCCGGGAGGCCTTTGCCTCCCGGGGGTTTCTGCGATCGGTTCCCCGTTTCCGGGGCCCCTTCCCTACGCCTCCTAGTCCTCTCCCAATCCGCCCGCCGAGAAACCAGTCTCGGCAAGGCTCGAGCTGAAGTAGCTCGGGAGCGACGTCTCCGACGACGGCAGCCCTTCGGGCATCGGCGGAGCCTCGGCCTCCACATCCACCTCCTGGTACCGATACATACCGGTGCC
>Ga0310810_10000980_pt1 | contig 28917 bp, 35 predicted proteins | sample NCmetagenome_FD_207641 | JGI IMG/M metagenome (GOLD analysis project Ga0310810, IMG submission 207641) | Soil microbial communities from experimental microcosm in Duke University, North Carolina, United States - NC | ecosystem: Engineered > Artificial ecosystem > Soil microcosm > Unclassified ... | reverse complement strand
GATCCTCTTCCCTCAATCATCTGGTATACGAATATGCGATGCGGGACGACGGATATTACCTCGTTGGCAACTACGCCAGCAGCGCTACCGTTGGATACGCCGTATTGATGGTCCCTTTCCTGGCTTAGAGGTGATGGGGTTGGTTCCGTTTGTGTTTTCGGCTATGTCTAGCGAGATCGCATCAAACGGAGCATCAAATGGGCCATCTTCTCTCGAGTGTAAATCCGGAAGCGGCGGAGCGAATTCATCCGCCATTGGGGGCGCCGCCTTTGCCCTCCGTGGGCTCGGTGGTGCTCTATCACATGCGGCCTGGTCACGGCCGGCAGGGGCGTACGGCCTTTCCGGCTTTCGTGATGGCGCAGGAGAATGGCCGTCGGCTGTCGCTTCTGGTGATGATCGATGCCGGGGACATGATCGACGAGACCTTGGTCGAACAATACGGCGTCGGGCAGGAGCATCATGCTTGGGAGCCGATCGAGGATGGCCGCGCGGTTGCGGAGGGGCTCCGAGGCACGATCACGGCGCTGCACACGCGCGTCGGCGAGCTCGAGGCGGAGATCGCCGCGGTGTCGAAAATCGTACTGGGGGAATTTGAGCCGCCGCGAGTATCGCTTATTTCGATTCTCCAAGATTTCGAAATGCGACTGCGCGATGTGCGCGTGGCGGTCGACGGGGTGTCCGGGCCTGCGCGGGGCAAGTCCAAAAAGAAGTGAGGCGATAGATGGCTGCGGTCCGGGAAATGGTCGGCGACGTCGATTATGACGACGACGAGGGCAGTGATGAATATTTCACTGGCGAGGGCCGCGGCGATCTGCGCGACGAGGGCGATGACTGGAATAGCGAAAGCGATACGGTCGGCAAAGGGCAGGATGCGGACGACATCCAGGCGCGACCGGTCAGCAAGATGGGGCCGAAGGACGCCTTCGCCATCCTGCAGCGCTGGTGGTGGGCGGATGCTGACTATTCGGCGGAGTGGCGTCGGCACGCCACGGAGAATTTTGGGTTCGTCGCCGGCGAGCAGTTGAGCGAGGATGACAAGGCGCTTCTGGACTCGCAGCAGCGGCCGCACATCGTTTTCAACCGGTGCCTGACGATCTTGAAGGCGGTTGCCGGCATGGAGATCAACGGCCGGCACGAAATCCAGTTTTTGCCGGAAGAGAACGATGACACGATGATTTCGGAGATCCTGTCCGGAACATCGAAATGGATGGGGCAGCGGTGCGACGCGGAGGACGAGCAGTCGCAAGCGTTCCAGCAATGCGCTATCGCCGGCATCGGCGTGACGGAAGCCCGGTTCTCCTATGAGCGAAAATCGATCGGGGAATACATCGAGGAGATGTTCGATTGCCGTGAATTCGGCTGGGACCGGACGGCGCGCAAGAAGAACCTGACCGACGCGCGGCGGATGTGGCGGTGCAAGCGCATGCCGCTGTCGGACGCGATGCAGATGTTCCCGGGCAAGAACAAGCGCCAGCTTGATGCGTCCTGGGCGGACATCGGGATTTACATGGACGCGGGCCCGCGCTCGATCGAGGAAAAGCGCGTTCGGGACGGCAAGAATTCGTATCTCGATTGGGATGACACGAACGAGGTTACGATCGTCCACATGCAGTGGATAGAGCGCGAGCCCTATTATCTGGTCGCCGACGAGCAGACGAATACCAAAATGGAGCTCTCGCCGCGCGAGTATCGGCTCCTGTCGCGCCGGATGATCCTGTTGGGCATGCAGCCGCCGGAGGCTGTGCGGTTGACGCGTCAGGTCTACAAGCAGGCCTTCCTCGGCAACGAGTTGCTCGGGGAGATCGGTCCGGCGCCGCTCAAAGATCAATTCTCATGGGCTGTGATCACCGGCGAGTGGGACGCCAAGAAACGGGAGTGGTTTGGCCTTACGCGCGTGATGCGCGATCCGCAGATGTGGGCCAACAAGTTCATGTCGCAGGTGATGCACATCATGAATTCGACGGCCAAGGGCGGTATCCTGGCCGAAGTCGACGCGTTTGATGATCAGGTCGAGGCGGAGGAGAGTTACGCGCAAGCGGACGTGATCACTTGGCTGAAAACCGGCGCGCTGTCGCAGGGGCAAAAGCCGAAGATCATGGAAAAGCCTGGTCGCGGGGATGCCTCGGCCTATGTGCAGTTGCTACAATATGCGGTGTCGGCGATCAAGGACGTGACCGGCATCAATGCCGAACTGCTCGGGCAACAGGACATGCAGAATCCCGGCATTGTCGAGAACATGCGCAAACAGGCCGGCATGACGGTGCTGGCGACGCTGTTCGATTCGCTCCGTCGGTATCGGAAGATTGTCGGGCGCCAGCGGCTCTATATCATCCAGACCAGGCTCAGCGATGGGCGGATCATCCGCATCGTCGGGCAGCAGTATTCCGGCAAGGTCCAGTTGGCCAAGGACGTGACGGCCGGCGAATACGATGTCGTGGTCGACGACGCGCCGACGTCGCCGAACCAGAAAGAGGCGAATTGGGCGATCATCCAGCCGATGTTGGCGGTGTTCAAAGATCAGTTGATGGCGCAGCCGGACGTGCTGGCGATGGTGCTGGAATATTCGCCGCTGCCGTCGCAACTGGTGGCCGGCATCAAGCGGATCATCCTGGCGGCGCAGTCCGATCCGCAGAAACAGCAGGAGCAGCAGCAGATCAAGGAACTGACGCTCGCCAAATTGCTCTCCGAGGTCTCGAAAAACGACTCGGTGGCGAACTTCAACAACGCCAAGGCCGGCACCGCGACGGCGACGGCGGCCTATGATGTGGCGATCGCGCAGAACATGCAGCACGACAACGCGCTGCAGCGCGGCAAATTGCTGATCGACGCCAAGAAGGCCGATGCGGATACGGTTCTGACGCATGCCAAGGCGGCGCGCGAGGTGGCGAATATCCACCATGACGCGGCGTCTCGCTCGATCGAGGCGGTGAACGCGCGGACGAAGTACATGGAGTCGCTCGATAAGATGCACACAAACCGGGTCGGCGCGCTCGCCGGCGCGCATCACGATCTGGCCTCGGCCTTCCACAAGCGGGTGCAGGGGCATGTGCTGGCGCGGACGCCGATCGCCGATCCGAACAAGCAACCTGCGGGTGGCAAGTGAGCGATGCGGTCCGGACCTATCTGCCGTGGTTGTTGTCGGCCATTACCATTTGGATGACGTTGCTGGCCGGCAATAAGCATCCGCGGGCGTGGTTGGTCGGGCTTGGCAATCAGGCGCTTTGGCTGTTCTGGATCATCCTGGCGGGGGCGTGGGGCTTCCTGCCGATGAATTTGGCACTGTGGATGGTCTATATGCGCAATCACTGGAAATGGTCGCGGGCATGATCCGGGCTCAGGCCGCGCTGATGCGTCAGGCGCAGGAGTTTTTCCGGGCGCAACTCGTCGGCCGCTATAGTTTCGATGAGGTGAGGGTCGTCGGCGACCGCGAGGAAGTGCCGGCCGATCAGAGGCGCGAGGGCGGTATGGGGCGCTATCGCGAGTGTGTGCGGCTAGTGTTCGGGCCGTGGGAGTTATTCATCCGCTCGCCGGCCGATGAGCCACCGCTCGGGGAGGTGCTTCTGATCGATGCGGGCGATCCGGCGAGGCGTCCGGTCCTGGTATCCGGACCGCTCGACGCTGGAACTTGGATGAAGATCGGAAACTGGATAAAGTCGCCGAAGCATCAACGGAGAATTGCATCATGAGCACTCGTCATCTGGACCGCCTGATGAACCGCGCCTCGGTCGCGGTGATGGCGGCATTTGCACCCAAACCCGATACAAGCTCGGTTCCCGCATTTGCGGAGCGAATCGACGATGATGGTGGGGCGGGCGATGATGGGTCGGCTGATGGGCTCTCGGCGGCCGAGCAGGCCGAATTCGATGCCATGCGCCGCGGGGAGGCTGGCGGTGATCGAGAGGCTGGTGCAGATCGGAATGCAGGTGACGGCGATGGCGAAGGTGCGGACGCTGATGCTGATGGAATGGGTGATGCTGGCGACGATGCCGACGATCGCGACGCCGGTGAGCCGGACGCGGGTGCTGGCGACGCTCGAACGGACAAAGATGCGCAGGCCGATCCCGCCAAGCGACGGCCCAAAACAATCGCCTACGGCCGATATCAGCGCGAGCGCGCGGAGGATGCGCGGAAGCTGAAAGAGGCGACGGAGGCGCTGCAGCGCGAGAAAGAGCAGCGCGCACGCCTGGACGAGCGGACGCGGATGCTGGCGGAGGCCTTCAAGGCGCGGGATGCGGCGCCAGCGGCCGCGGAGCAGCAGCAGGAGGATCCCGATCCGGAACCGAACCGGGACGAGGATCCGATCGGCCATCTCGAATGGCGCAATCGCAAGCTCGAGGCGACGGTCAATGAATTGCGCACCGGGCAGCAGCAGCGCGAGACGCGTGAGCAGGCGCAGACTGCGGAGCAGGCGCTATTCAATGATTACACGGCCGATCTAGAGAACGCGGCGCAGGCCGATTCGTCTTATGCGGATGCCTTCGCGACGCTGCGGGATAGCCGGTTCTATGAGCTCGGCATGATCTTCGCCGGCATTGATGTCAACGACGCTGCGGAGTGCGCCAAACTCTCAACGGAGGACCAGCAGCGGCTTTCGACGGCCATCCAGCAGTCGTTCGCAAATGAGCAACTCCTCGTCGCGCGCGAGGCGAAGCGGCTGGGCAAGCGTCCGTCGGAGATCGTGATGGGGCTCGCCAAGGCGCGGGGGTTCCAAAAGAAGGCGGCTCCGGCGCCGGCGGTCGATCCTGCGGCCGATGCAGCTGCGCCGGTTCCTGTGAAGCGGGCGCCGGGCGGCAAGGTGCCGTCGGTCAAGGACGAGATCGCCAACATTCGGGAGGGGCAGGCTGCGGCGCGCTCGCTGTCGGAGGGTGGCGGCTCGCCTGGCGGTGGTCTGCCCGATCTGTCGCGGCTGGCCGACATGCCGGATGACGAGTTCGAGGCGGTCTATAACGAGATCAGGGGCAATCCCAAGGCCTCGGCGCAGTTCGATCGCAGTCTCGGCAAAGTGCCGTTGTGAGACTGCTTGTCCTCGCCGCAGTTGCGGCGGCCGTTCTCAGCGTCGACGATGCGGCCGTGCTTCTGTCGAGCTCAGCGTGCTCGGCGAAGATGGCCGATCCGCGTGGGTTCGATCCGGACTGCTTCGCGGCGGCCGCGCGGTGCTCGGTGCTGCCGTCGTCGTGGGTGTGCGATTTCCTCGGGCTTGAGACGCAGGACACGCGCCAGCGCGGTTTTGGCTATCTGCGTGGGCGCCAGTAATCCGCGCCGGACGGAATCCGGTTTAACCAGAAAGTCGCATCAGATGGTTAAGAAGCCGACACGGGCGCAGTCCCGTGAATTGTCGCAAGTCGAGAAACTGAAATCTGGCCAGATCGCGCTCGCTCGAGCGCTTCGGGCCTCCGAGATCGCGCTCGCACGTCTTGAGGGTTATGTCACGCGGGTTCGAGAGGAGGATGCTTGCGCTACAACGCAGGAGCAGCCTGAGCCCTCCACTGATGGCGTGGAAAAGCTCCGTCGTGTCTTGGGGCACAATGACACAGCGCGCGAGGCTGATGCCATTATCAACGTGCTCTCGGATGATCTGCTCGCAAAGGTGCTCGGCAAGCCTGATGGTTTGGTCGAGCCCTGGCCTGGTTCGTCCCTTTAATATCCGCGCCGGCGGTTTCCGGCATTTCAGGAGCACATCAATGAGCGATGAGAAGCACGAGGGATTGCCCGTGCACGGCTATCGGCCGCAGTCGGGCGGCGCGGTTGATCTGGTGAACGTGAACAAGGTGCTCGAGGAGCAGGTGCTGCGGCGCCTCGATGAATTGGCAACAATGATTGGCCCGGATGGCGTCGATGGTCGCTGGCTGGCGATTGGTCGGACGCGCATTGAGGAGGCGTTCATGGCAGTCAATCGGGCCGTGTTCAAGCCGGCGCGGGTGAAACTGCCGGGCGAATCCTGATCGGTAGTTTTCCGGAATTTCTAGGGTTGGGGCATGTGCCTATATTGGGCGCATGCCCTTTTTCATTGTCACCATTCTCGGCCTGATCATCGCTGGATTGATCATCCTGGCTACACCAATGCCGGGCGTGGGTTCCTGACGCTGTTGACGTAACAAAATTTCGCTGTTACGAATTGCGTCGCCAATTGGAAATGACGGCGCGGTTTCGGCCTCAAGTCATTTACCAGGTGCGGTGCCAGCACCTTAAAAACGAGCCTCGCCGCTTCGGGCGATAACCGCAGCATCCTCCGCAAAAGATTGATCCAGCCCGCTCCGCGCGGGCGTTCAAGCAGGGTGCATTATGTCCACCACGAGCTATCCGCAAAATGACGCGCTTGCCGTAAAACTTTGGGCGCGCGTTCTTGAGACGGAGGCCTTGAAGTACACGGCCATCCGCCCGCTCATCGGCACCGACGAGAATTCGGTGATCCATCTGCAAAATGCGCTGTCGAAGGGGCCGGGTGACCAGATCACCTATGGCATCGTCATGCAGCTTGCGCAGGCCGGTTTCACTGAGAACCAACTGGCCGAGGGCAACGGCGAATCCCTGACCACGTATTCCGATGCGCTCGTGATCAACGAGCTCATGGGTGTGGTCGGCGTCAAGTCGCGCCGCACGATCGATCAGCAGCGTATCCCGTGGGATCTGCGCGACACGGCCAAGGGCCGGCTGCGGGACTGGTACGCGAAGCGCTATTCGGTCGAGTTCTTCAACCAGGTGTGCGGCTACACGGTGCAGAGCGATGTCCGCTTCACCGGTCTGAATGCGGTCACGGCGCCGTCGGCGACGCGCGTCATCCGCCAGTCGGGCCGCGCCTCCGATGATCTTCTGACCAACGCGGACACCTTCACGCTCGGCCTGATCGACGCGGCGAAGGAGCTCGCGATCACGGCGACGCCGCAGATTCGTCCGATCCAGTTCAAGGGCAACTCGCCCCGCGATGGCGGCCGGTCGGATTTCAACAACACGCTTGAAGATATGTACTGCATGTATCTTCACCCGTATCAGATCACGTCGATGCGGCGGAACACGTCGACCGGCCAATGGCAGGATCTGCAGAAGGCGGCCTATATGGGCCTCCGGCAGACGCAGAATCCGATTTTCTCGGGTGCCGTCGGCATCTACAATGGCGTGATCCTGCGCTCGGCCTACGACGTGACGAACGGCGTTTCGTCCGCCGGTGCCGATGTGCCGACGGTCAAGCGCGCTGTTCTGCTCGGCGCTCAGGCCGCCATGATGGGCTTTGGTCAGGACAACGGTCCGACCAAAATCACCTGGAACGAGGAGCTTTTCGACCATAAGCGTCGGCTGGAAATCTCCGCCCTCACCATCCACGGTCTGAAAAAGACCCGTTACAACTCGGTGGACTACGGCACGGTGGTAGTGGCCACTTACGCCGCGGCCTCGACGTTCTAGCGCCAGAGCACACAGGAGAGACTCGAAATGACTACGGGTGTTCTGGGAACCAATGCGCGGCAGGATCCGCGCCAAGTCGTCAACACGTTGAAGAAGACTGTCAATTTCAACGATGTTGGCATCGCGTCGGGTGTGCCGTTCGACAATTACCTGCCGCAGAACGCTTTCATCGAAAACGTTCTAGTCGAGGTTGTGACGGTGTTCAATGCCGGTTCAACCAACGTCTTGACGGTCGGCACGAACGCGACGTCGTACAACAACATCGTGGCTGCGGCGGATGTCAACGAGGGCGCAACCGGCGTGACGCAGGTGACGCGGGCATTCGGCCGCTCGCTCACGGCCTCCGGCGACGTGCTGCCTTACGCGATGTACGCGCAAACCGGCGGCGCGGCGACCACGGGGCAGGCTATCGTCGTGATCTTCTACGAGGGCGGCTGGCTGACCTAATCAGCCTTTCGCCTTCCGGATTTGGTCAAAATTGAGGGAACCACGATGAAGAAGATTTGGACGAAACTTGTCTCTGGTCTCGCCGCGTTGCTGGTGACGGCCGGCCTGGCCTACGGCTACACGATCGTGACCGATGGTCTCGGCCTCGGCTCGACCACGGCGCCGGCGCTCACGTCCTGCGGCACCTCGCCGGCAATCACCGGTACCGATTTGGCCGGCACGGTCACGATGGGGACGGGCACGCCGACCGGTTGCGTGATCACGTTCAACACGGCCAAGAGTGCGGCGCCGCATTGCGTGGTGACGTGGATCGCGACGCCGCTGGCTTCGCAGTCCTATGCAACCTCGGCCTCGGCGATCACGCTGACGCAGACGGCGACGAGTTCGAACGTCGTTAAATATATTTGCGTCGGCCTGTAGTTCCTGGATCAATGCGGGGGAGCCGGCGGGCTCTTCCGATCCACTTCAACGAGGTCGGAAATGCTCTCGAAATTGATCAATCGTTTCGCGCCTGCTCTTGCCGCGCTGGCTCTGCTGTCCTCGTTCGCCATGGCGGTCAATCTGACCGGCACGAATTCGGCGAACGAATTCTCGGTGATGAAGGTCGGGTTCCTGCGGACGTCGACCACGGGGTCGATCACGGCATTTGCCGGCGGTGGCCAGACGAGCGCGGTAGTGCTCAACAGCGCCGTGAACATCATCACGACGGTCGGCACCGCGGCCGATAGTGTGATGCTGCCGCCGTGCAATGCCGGCATAGCTGGCGGCGTGGCGGGCTACGGCAATACCGACGGCATGCAGGTGACGGTCATCAATTCGGCGGCCTCGAACGCGGCGGCGATCTTTCCGCAGTCCGGCCAGTCGATCAACGCGCTTTCGGCCAATGCTTCGTTCTCGCTGGCGGCCGGTAAGTCGATCATCTTCACATGCAGCGCAGCCGGCTCGATCTGGTACGGCAATTTGAGTGCCGGTCTCGATGATCCGATCTGGGCGCGCCTGGCCCGTCTTGAGGGGCTGGCCGCCCTCGGTTAAGGGGGCGCAATGGCCGATTCACTCACGACGCTTTACACTCGGATCGCTTTCGAGCTCGGCGACCGGCAAGACCTTCTCTCGAATGGCGCGATCGCCAGTGCGGTGAGCACGGCGATTAATGCCTATCAGAAGGAGCGTTTTCGGTTCAACGAGAACGCGCCGCTGACTCCGTTCACTCTGACGACGGTTCCGCAGCAATACATCTATTCGGCTGCGGATGACGCGCGGATCGCGCTGCTCATGCGGATCGACTTCATCAATTACCTGCTGGGGTCGACGAACAATAGGATGGGGCGCGACGTTCCGGAGGCGCTCTATCTCGCGACGATCAACGGCACGTATGCGGGGCCGCCGGGGTTCTTCATTTACGACGGCAACCAACTGGCGATCTATCCTGCGCCTGATATCGCCTATGTGCTGACGATCGGCGGCTATCTCGCGCTTGCGGCGCCGACGGACGTCTCGGATACGAGCTCGCCCTGGACGAACGAGGCCGAGCGATTGATCCGATCGCGGGCGAAGTACGAAATCGCCAAGCACGTCACGCGCAATGATAAGATGGCGGCTGCGATGTCGCCGCATGGTGATGCGCCTGGTGAGGCGTATTATGCATTCTCCGAGCTCAAGGGGGAGGCCAATCGGGTCAAGTCGACCGGCCGCGTCAAGGCGATGCAGTTCTGAGGGATGGGATGGCCACGGTTCTCTTTCCCGATTTCGAGCCCGATCTCAGTGATATCGGCACCGATCTTTCGTCGTTGATCTCAGGCGTGGTTCCGCGGCGGGATGGTTACGGGCCATTTCAGGATTTCGTCGACTTCACTCAGGCGCTGCCGGCCGATTGCCGCGGGTTTTTCTTCGCGCGGCGTAGCGATGGATCGATCGCGGTATTCGCGGGCACCGCGACGCGGCTTTACCTGCTCGATAACACTACTTTCACATGGGGTGATGTCTCCAAGGGTGGGGCGGCCTATTCCGGCCTGACGTCGGATGCGAACTGGCGGTTTGCGCAGTTCAATGATTTCGTGTTGGCGGTGCAAGCCAATACGGTGCCGCAGAAGTACGTGTTGACGGCGGGCCCGACGTTCATCGATCTCGGCGGCTCTCCGCCGCAGTCGGCGCACATCGCGATCGTGAACCGGTTCGTGATGCTGACGGGACTCCTATCCAATGCCCGGCGGGTGCAATGGTCCGATCTCGACGGGCCGGAAACCTGGACGGCCGGTGTGGGACTGTCAGACTTCCAGGATCTGCCCGACGGCGGCTCGGCGCATCAGGTATCCGGTGGCGACGCCTATGGCGTGGTTTTCCAGGACGAGGCAATCAGGACACTGACTTATGCGCCGGGTTCGGCGGCGATTTTCCAGATCACGCGCATTTCTACGCAGGACACGCTATTTGCGCAGTATGGCGTTGTGAACGCGGGCACGCGAACGTTCTTCATCTCGGCGCAGGGGTTCAAGGTTATTGTTTCCGGCGGCGAGCCGGTGCCGATTGGAAAGGATCGGGTCGACAGATTCTTTTTCGATGATGTCGATCGCTCCAATCTACAGCTTGTGATCGCGGCGGCCGATCCGCAGGCGACGCGGGTATATTGGGCCTATAAATCGCTGGGCGGGCAGGCCGGCCTCTTCGACAAAATCCTTTGCTTCGACTGGTCGGTCGGGAAAAACGGCAAGTGGACGCTGATTCCGATGTCCGGCAAATATCTCGGCTATCTGGCCAAGCCGGGTTTGACGCTTGAGCAACTGGATTCGATCGCACCGGGCAAACTGACGGTGCTGGGCGCGGCTAACAACGGTTCTGGTGCGATCCGGTTGACGCTCGATGCGGTGTCGAACGCGCAATATCAGATCGCCGGGCAGAATTTCATTGTCGTCTATGGCGTGACGGGGACTACGGAGGCGAATGGGACCTGGAAAGTCACGATCATCGATCCGACGCATATCGACCTGATCGGGTCGACCTTCGTGCACGCTTATGTCAGTGGCGGCAATATCGGCGGGTCGTTGGATGCGCTGCCGTTCTCTCTTGATAGCATCTCGACGTCGGCGATCGCGCAGCTGGCGGCCGTTGGTCCAACAAACAAGCTCGGATTCTTCAATGGGCCGAACATTGAGGCGTTGCTCGAGACGGGCGAGCAGGACGGCGAGGGGGTGATGGCATTTGTGGATACCGTGCGGCCGGTGACGGATTGCGCGGCCGCGCTGATTTCGCTCGGGCATCGCGCGACGGCGCAGGCATCCATGACTTACACAAGTGAATCGGCGCTCAATATCTTCGGGGCGGCGAATTTCACCATCGAGGATCGGTATATCAAGGCGCGGCTACGCGCGCCGTATGGCGCTGTCTGGACCTATGCGCGCGGTGTGCAGCCGGTGGCGGATGCGGCGGGGGTGATGTGATGGCCGATATTCCGTTTGGCATGGTCGGCGGTCCTGGCGATCTTTCGCCGGATGAGCAAGCCATGTCGCCGGAGACCTATCAGGGGCCACTCGGGCAGGCGCTGGTCAAGGTGCTGCTCAACACGGCGAAAGGTGCAGTCGACACGGTGCGCGGGCCCGCGCAGCTTTCGCAGGCCAATCCCTATCCGTATGGGAGCGAGGAGTGGCACTATTATGAGGACACGCGCGAGAAGGGAGCACGGGATTGGGGTGCCGGTGCCGCGCTGAATCTGGCTGGTGCGTCGACGCCGTTCGCGCCGTCGGGAGCGGTCGGGGTGTTTGGTGGGCGCCTTGCGGCTACGGCCGATCGGGGTGCGCTGGCGAAGGCGGAGGAAATGCATGCCGCCGGCGCCGGCCGCAAGGCGATCTGGGATCAAACCGGCTGGTTTAAGGGCGGCGATGACAAGTGGCGATTTGAGATTCCCGACTATCATTCGCAGATGAATCAGAGTTGGCATGATAACGGCCTGCCGAATGGGGACATGAGCCCGATCGCTGGGCAACTCTGGCATAAGCCGCTCTATCAAGCCTATCCGGACTTGCGTCGGATTACCGGCATGACGGAAAAGACGGCTGGTGAGGGTGGGTCATATCAGCCCCGTGCGCATGGTGACGCGCGCACCTTTGGACGTGATGAGCAGATCAATATACAGGCGCCGAACGCGCCGGCCGCTCGGTCTGTCGCCCTCCATGAGGTGCAGCACGCCATCCAGGAGCGCGAGGGGTTTGCCAGTGGCGGCAGTCCCTCGATGTTCTCGCAGTCCGATGATGCGCAATTGGCGCGCTCAGCATTGTCTTATCGGCGCGAACTCGAGGGGCTGGATCCCAAACTGACGCCAAAGCAAAAGGACGAGATTATCCGCAAGCGCTATGAGGATGCTGGCGCGCCGGACTGGTTTCCATCGCAGGAGGCGCGATCTGTCGCGCACGATGTCGAAGGTAATCCAGCGGAGACGCTGCAAAAGGTGATGGAACTCTATGGCACAGATAAGAGCGTGTCGGGGTTCACGCCGCGGCAGCTTTATTATGAATTGCCCGGCGAGATCGAGGCGCGCAACGTGCAGGCGCGGCGCGACATGACGCCGGCAGAGCTCAAGGCGAAACCGCCGTGGGAGACGGCCGGCATGGATGCGCGGCCGATCATGTCGCGGCTGTTCGGTGGTGGTAGAGTTGGGTCATTGGAGGGCGCTGCAGCATCGCGAGGTCCGCAAATGTCGATTCCGCAGAAGCCGCTTACCGAAAAGCAATTTTATGACCGATACAGTCAGCATCTTGATTTGCGCGGGCGCGTTGGTGGCAATGCGGATGAGATCGCATCACGGATCGCCGCGGATGGATTCAGAAAAAGCGGGAATGTCAATACTATGCCGCCGTATCGTGGTGGCGCGCCCCGAAACATCGTTGATCAAAAACTTGCTCCGAAGGCTGGCGACACGGTTTATCTGGTCCCGAATTCGGCGACGCGCGAGATGGGTAATGGGCGCGTCATCAATGAGGGGTGGAAGCCGGAGTCGCATGAAATCCTCAAGATCGAGGAGGATTATCCGTCACTCTATCAGGCATATTTGAAATCGTTGGCGAAGGCGCAGGGCAAATAGGATGGCCATCCAACTCCTCCCGACTGAAACGGCAATCTGGCGCATCGTGCAGGCGGTGATTCAGCTTGTCGAGGGCCGACACAATGCTGCGGGCACGGTGACGCTGGCCACGGGTGCGGCGACGACGACGGTGGTCAGCCATCCAAACTGCGGCGCCGATTGCTCGCCGCAGATCACGGCGCGAAACGCGGCGGCGGCGGCGGAGATGGGGGCTGGTACAGTCTATGTGTCGGCGGTCTCAAATGGTTCGTTTACGATCACGCATAGTGCATCGGGCGCGGCGCGGACCTTTGGATATACGGTCACGGGAGGCTGATGTGGGAATTGGTCTGGCTGCGCTTCCTCCTGATGCCGTCGTCGCGATGTGGGGCGTGTTGCGCCCGATGCTCGAGCGCGGGTTCGATGCCGGCGCGTCGCTCATGCCGGACGATTTCCTCGACGACGTGAAAGCGGCAAAAGTTGTGGTGTGGTGTGCGGCGGAGCAGGAGACGGCGAACATCGTCTCGGTGGCGACGACGCGACTGGTGCCGATGCGCGGCGGCCTCGTGTGCTGGATCTGTCAATGCTCGGGTGAGCACATGGCGAATTGGCTGCATTTCATCGGCCGGCTCGAGGCCTACGCGAAGGCGGAGGGCTGTGTTAGAACGATCATCCAGGGGCGGCGCGGTTGGGAGCGCGTGCTCGGCGATGAGGGATATCGGGTTCGGACTGTGCAACTGGAAAAATCAATATGACCGATAGCACATCGACGACGCAGCAAACGCAGAGCAGCCAATCGCAGCCGTGGGCGGCGGCGTTGCCGCTGGTGAACAATCTGATTTCGAAATATGGAAATCAGAGCACTGATGTCACGGGGCAGCAGTCGACCGCGCTGGCCAATCTGAACCAAGCCACCTCCAATTTGCCGAACTTCGTGCCGCAGGCGTCGACGGCGATCAGCAATCTGTTCAACACGAACACGGCGCCGCAAGTCGGCATGTTGCAGACCGCCTATGACACGCAAAAGGCCAACCTCTCGCCGATCGCGAGCGGCAGCACGAATCCCTATGACACGCCCGGTTTCTCGGACGCGATCAAGACAGCGATCGCCGACACAACGAACGCGGTGAAGGGTGTCTATGCCGGGTCGGGGCGCGATCCGTCGGGCGCGGGTTCGTTTGCGCAGTCGCTCGGCCGCGGCATTACGCAGGGCATCTCGCCGACGATCGCGAGCCAGTTCAATGCGAACGTCGGAAACCTGATGAACGCGAATAGCGCGCTGATGTCGGGGGCGAACAATACTGCGACTGGCATCAATGCACTGAATCAGCAGGGGCTCACGAACGGCGTTGCCGGTCTGACGGCCGCCGGATCGATCCCCGGGCTGGCGACCGGCGGCGGCTTGGCGCAACTCGGCGCGGCGAATGCGGCCTATTCGCTGCCCTATGCCAATCTCTCGGCGCTGTTGCAGCCGTCGACGGCGCTGGCGGGTCTCGGCACCACCTCGTCGGGGACGTCGCAGGGCACGCAGACGTCGACGCCTTCGCTGATGAGCTCGCTGTCTCAGGGCACGCAACTCGGCGGCTCCTGGCTCAGTGGCCTTGGCTCGCTCATGGCGCTGTCGGACCGGCGCGCGAAAACCGACGTGCGCAAGGTCGGCGCGCTGCATGATGGGCAGAACGTCTATTCGTTCCGCTACAAGGGGTCGCCGAAAACCGAAATCGGCCTCATGGCGCAGGAGGTCGAGCGGCGCGACCCGGATGCGGTGCGCGAGATCGGCGGCATGAAGCATGTCGACTATGGCAGGGCGCTGGCGCCCGCGGCTCGGGTCGGCGCATTGGCGAGGGCGGCATAGATGGGCTGGCTAGAGGATGTTGTTTCTTCGCTGCAAACTGGCGGGGCGCCGTTCGCGCCGGCGCCAGCCAATCCATTCCCCGATGTGCCGAAGGTTGCAGAGACCGATCCGGCGAAAATCTGGGCTGATATCGAGGCGAAACAGGCGGCAGAGAACGAGGCGTCCGCGCGGCGGAACGCGGCCGGCCTGACGCGCAATTTCGGCGGCGGGCAGACGGCACCGTATGCGCCTTTCGGCATCCCGGACGTCAACAGCGCCGGCGTGCAATTGGCGATGGATCAGGCTCCGGCCGGCACCGGTTTTCCCGGCGCGATGCCGGCGGGGGCTCCGGATGGTTCGGCTTTCGGAACGGTGCCCAATCTCGCGCAGTTCGGCGCGACAACGGTCGGCGCTCCCGCGGCCGCGCCTGGCGCTCCTGGTGCGCCGGCCTCGCCTCCGGTGCCTCCTTCGGCCGAATTGGCTGCGAAGATCACGCGGGCGCAGGATATGGCTGCGGCTCCGCTGGTGGGGACGCCAACGGACGTCAGTTCGCAGTCTCGCGCGCCGGGTCCGGCTGGGCCTCCGGTGCCGCTGGTGCCTCCACAAGTGGCGCAACAGGCGGTTGAGCCCTCATTCATGGATCGCTTGAAGGGATTCGCGCCGGCGCTGATGGGCGCGGGGGCGGCGCTGCGCGGCGATATGTCGGTGACGCAGAACATCCTCAAGGATCGCGAGGCCAAGGCGTTGCAGGCGCAACAGGGCAACGCGACGGCGCGGTTGCTGGCCTCGAGGGGCGCCAAGCCGGCGGAGGTGCAGGCGGCAATGCTCGGCGGTCCGGAGGCGGTCAAGGCGCTGCTCGGCGAGTATCTCGGCAAGGACAAATGGAAGGTCGTGCAGACTGGTCAGGACGCGCAGGGTCGCAAGACCTTCATGCAGCAAAACGAGATGGACGGCACGCTGCGGCCGCTGCCCGGGCAGTCGGGGCCGGCTCATGATCCTGCGGCCGAGGCGGCTGCGGCCGGGAAAACTGGCGATGAGTTTCTCAGCGCCATTCCGGACGGGCAGGATCGGCAGTTGGTCCGGCAGTTGATCAATTATGACCTTGATCCCGGAAAGCTCTCGGCCAAGAACGGCAATCGTGAGCGCCTGATCGCGCTGGCGTCTCAAGCCGATCCGGATTATCGGCCATCGCTCTATGCGCCGCGCGCCGCGTCTATCAAGGAGTTCACCTCTGGCGGTCCGAATTCGCCGGCGTCGATCATCACGAACGGCAACACGGCGATTCAGCATCTCGGCCGCATGAGCGAGCTCGCGGAGAAACTCGGTGGCACGAACAAGGCCTGGATACTGAACGGCCTTGTGAATTGGGCGAACGTCAAGGCGGAGGAGCTCAAAAACAATCCTGACCTGGCGGCCTATAAGTCGGCCGAGGATCGGTTCGTGGAAGAGGCCACGAAGTTCTATCGCGGCGTGGGCGGCAACAAATCGGATATCGATCGAGCTCTCAGCATCCTGACGCCCGGGCAGTCGCCGGAGGCGCGGCGCGCGGCTATCCTCGAACAAGCCGAATTGATGCAGTCGAAGATCAACGCGCTGCAAGGCAAATATCAGAACGGCGTCGGTCCGGCCGGCTGGAAAAAGATGATGTCGGAGGCGGGGTCCGAGTTTCCGATCGTACAGAAGCATAGCGCGGAGGAATTGGAGAAGATTCGCAAGCGTGCGGCGGGTGAGACCGTGGCGCCGACGGCGGGTGCTCCGGTGAAGCCCGGCGCGTATGTGTGGGATCCGAAAACCGGAGCGCTGGTGCCGAAATGAAGAAACAGATTCCAGCGCGGGAACGATTGATTGAGTTATTTTCGTACGATCCAGCGACCGGGGTTGTGCGTAGGAAAATTGCCGCGGCTAGAATGGCGGCCGGCAGCGTCGTCGGGGACGTTACAAGTACCGGCTATCTGCGAGTGAGTGTTGATGGCTCGCGCTATCGACTCCATCGCGTCATTTGGAAAATGGTAACTGGATGCGATCCGCTCGACATCGACCATGAAGACTTGGACAAAATGAATAATAGGTGGGGCAATTTGCGAGAGGCGACGAAAGCGCAGAATTCGCAGAACACGAGCATCCGCGCCGATAATACGAGCGGTTTTAAAGGAGTTTGCTTTCACAAGCGATCCGGGAAGTGGCTGGCGCGCATATATGTGAACCGGCGGCAAACCTGTCTTGGCCTGTTTGATGATGCGGCATCTGGTCATTCGGCGTATGTGGCGGCTGCGGCGCGGTCGTTTGGTGAGTTTGCGAGGTCGTCATGACAATCGTGGTTCAAGGCCCGGACGGATCAAGCGTCGATTTCCCTGACGGCACCGATCAGGCGACGATTTCCGGTGTGATGACCAAGAATTTCGGCGGTCCGGCCGCTGATAGCGGCGTGACGGCAAACAAGGTGGCGCGCTCGGCCGCAACTGGTGTTCCGGTGGTCGGCGGGCTGCTTAATCAGGCGGAGGCCGTGACGAATGCCACATTGGCGCCAATCCTCAACCCGTTGTTCGACAAGAAAGACCGGCTCGAGGGCTCCTGGTCGGAGCGGCGGGCAAAGTCGCTGGCGCAGCAGAATGCAATGGATGAGGAGTTTGCTGCGCAGCATCCTGTCGTCGACACGGCCGCGAAGGTAGTGGGCGGCGTCGCCGGATCGCTGCCGGCGATGATGGCCGCACCGAAAGCCTTCGGCCTGACCGGCACGCTGCGCGAGATGGCGACGCGCGGGGCGGCCTCGCAGGCGGCTTTGAGCGCGGCCGACGCGACGACGCGGGGCGAGGATCCGATCCATGCGGCCGAGGTCGGCGGCGTGCTGGGCGCGGCGGCGCCGCTCGTCGGCAAGGGCGTCGGTAGGCTGGTGCAGGCGGCGCGCGATCTGCGCAGTCCACCGGTGCCGGTGGCGCAGAATGTTGAGCGGGTGGCTGGGGTCGATGTTCCCCTGACGCAGGGGCAGGTTTCGGCAGATCCTGCGGTGCAGGCGCGCGAGGAGATCATCCGGCGCGGCGCGGCGGGCGAGTCGGCGGAGGCGGTTGCCAAGGCGGCCGACGATGAGGCGCAGCGGGCGATCGGGCAGGCGCGCGAGGTGATCGGCAGCGGCCTTGATCCGACGGGCGCGAGCGCGCGCACGGCGCCGCAGGACGCTGGAGTGGCAATACAGGCCGAGTTGGCGCAGCAAGAGCAGGCACGCGCGGCCGCCGAGGCGGTGAGGGGTTCGCAGGCGCAGGTAGAGGGTGCACAACTTGCCAGCGACCTAGCGGGCGGCAGGGCTCCGGTTTCCCCGTTTGATGCGGCGGGGAATACCGGGGCCGCTGTTGCCGCGCGGCGTGACGCGGCGGTGGCGCGGACGCGGGCGGCTTATGATGCGCGGGATGCGGTGCCCGGCACGTTTGATGAGAGCGTTCCGCAGGGATTGGCGGAAGATATCCGCACGCGGCTCAACTCTGGGGACAATCCGGTTTGGGTCGATCCGACCAACGAATCGACGGCGAACAAGGCTTTGAAGCTGATCGATGAGACGATCGGCAAGAATTCCGGCATGTTCCGCAATGCGGCGTCGCTGGCGCCGGCGGACGCGGCTCCCGCGGCGGCGGTGAAGGGTGCGCCGGCAGCTGCGGCGGCGGCGGCCCCATCGGCGGAAGATGTGACGGTGGCGGCGCTTCGGGCGAAGTTTGGCGATAGCGTCGCGGACGCCTATGCGCGGCAACATGGCATTGTCGCTGCCGGCAAGTCGGCGCCGCGTAGTCTGCTCGAATTCATCGCGGCAAAAGGTGGTTTGGCGCCGCATCCGGAACTTGAGGCGATTGGTCTGAATCAAGGGCACCGGACGCAGGTACCAGGTCAGAGCGGGTTCTTTGGCACGGTTCGGAAGAATGGCGAGAACATCGACCGTATGCGGGAAGCGGCGGAAGAGGCCGGCTATTTGCGCGGCGAGCATGGCGGCACATCGACGCCAACGCAGTTCCTGGACGCGATTGACGCCGAATTGCGTGGCCAAAAGCTCTATCCGGAGGGGCATTCCGGCGCGGTGAGCAAAAAGGCGGTCGTGGCGCAGTCGGCTGCGGATCGCTCGGCGTCGGATCGGATCACGCAAGGAATTGAGGAGGATCTGCGGGCGGCTGGGCACGGCGAGCTCGGGCCGCAGATGAAAGAGCGTGCCATTGCGCTGATGCGCGACGAGGGCATGGCGGCCGATGATGCGGTCGAGACGGCGTTTCGGCAGCTTGAGCACGAGGATGCGATCGCAGCGGAGCGCGCGGCCAGCGATTTCCCGGGCGATCGACCGCTGCTCTCGCCGGCGCAGCAGGCTGCGGCTAAGCCGGTCGACTTGCGCACGATGGACGAGGCGCGCAAGCGGCTGGTCACGATGTACGGCGATGCCAAATCGGCAGCGATCCGCTCCGGCGACAAGTCGGACATGCGGGCGATGGCGAAAATCCTCCATGAGTTCGACAACTCGATCGAGGATGCGATCAAGGGCGGCAAGTTCTCGGGCGACGCGGAGCTCGCGCAGCGGCTGCAATCGGAGGCGCGCGCGGCGCATGCGGAATACCGACAGACCTTCTCGAGCCGCGGTCCTGGCGACGAGGTCGGCCGCGCGGTCGAGAAGATCCTCGGGCGCTACTCCGACAATGCGGCGACGCCAGAAGATATCCTGAAACTGGCCTATGGGCCGGAAAGCCGGCCCGGCACCGGCAACTCGGTCAAGGTGGCGCTGCGGCTGCGGAACATCCTCGGCGAGAATTCGCCGGAATGGGCGCAGTGGAAACAGGGCCTGTTCCACTATGTCGACGACGCGTCCCTCGATCCGATCAAGCGCGCGACGCGGATTGACGAATTCCTGCACAGCAGCCTCGGCCGCAGCAGCGCGCTTTCGGCAACGGAGCGGGGGCAGATGTCGCGTTATGCGCAGTCGCTGCGGACCACGGCCCCGCGCGCGGCGCCGGCGAATGATGTCGAGCGGTCAATTGCGCGCATCTCGGGTGCCGATGGGCATCCGCCGGCCTCGCCTGGGGAGGTCGTTGACATGCTCTATTCGCGCTCCGGGAAGGGTGACAAGGGATTTTCGCAACGTCTGGCGCTCGCGCTCAAGGGGCGACTGTCGCCGGAAGGGTGGACGTCGGTGCGGCAGGGCATGTGGGAGAAGTTGACGAATGCGGGCGAGGGCAAAACCGAGCTCGGGCCGCAGGCGCTGGCGCAGCGCATCTCCGAATTTCTGAACGAAAGCGGGCGGCCGCTGGCGCGGGTGCTGTTCACGGATGCGGAACAGGCCGAAATGCGCAAGCTGGCGGGTGTCTACCGCCGGATGGTGCCGCTCAAGGGCGTGACGAATCCGTCCGGCACCGCACCGATGCTGGCCAAGATCGCCAAGAAGGCCTCGAGCCATGTCGGCGCAATGATCGGTCTGGGGGCGCATGGTCTGCCTGGCGCGCTCGCTGGTGAGGCGCTGCAGCGCGGTCTCGGCGCCGCTCGGGAGGCGCGTGCGGGCAAGGAAGCGGTGAATCTGTTCTATGGGCAGCAGCCGAAACGGGTGGCGCGGGTCAATCGCGCGCCGATCCTGCTCCGGAATGCGGTGCCAGCGTCGCAACAGTGATCTTGTGCGCTGTGTAGAGGCAGCATGCTATAGTGGAGATAGCGGCGAAGTGACCACCGTAAGTAACGATCGCCATAGCAATTAGTTTGAGGGCCAGCATGACGAAGAAGAAGAGTGGCAAAAGCAAAGTGCGCGGCACGCGGCCATCCTTCGCTGTGGTGCGGGAGCTTTTCGATTATAGCATCGTTTCTGGCGCACTTTATCGACGTAAATCGATCGGCGGTCAATTTGCGGGTGAGCGGGCCGGATTTGAATATCGTGGGTATCGGTTTGTTAGTGTAGGTAATCGGATATTTCAGGAATCTCAGATTATTTGGCTCTGGGTTACTAGTGAATGGCCGTCGAGTATTGTCGAGCATGCTGATGTAGTTGGCGCCAACAATGCGTGGTTAAACCTTCGGCTGGCGACGCGCTCTCAAAATAGAGCAAATACTAGAGCTCAGAAAAATAATGCTCTGCATACCAAGGGGGTGATTTTTCGGTACGGGAGATATCGCGCATCCATCTGTAAAGATGGTGTGCGTTATTATCTGGGTGGGTTCGTCTCAGTTGAGGCTGCGCAGGTGGCTTATGCAGAAAAAGCAGCCGAATTGTTCGGTGCTTTTGCGAGGGCGGCATAATGGCAAGTATGTCGCCGGAATTGGCGCAGGCCATCATCACGTCATCGAAGCGACTTGGGATCGATCCCGTCGATCTCGGCACGGCTATTTCCTATGAAACGGGATCGAAATTTGATCCCGGCTTGTGGGGAGGCAAAAACAACAATTATCTAGGCCTCATCCAATTCGGTCCCGAGGAACGGGCAAAATATGGCGTGAAGCCCGGGCAGTCGGCGGTCGAGCAGATGGGGGCGGTCGAGAACTTCCTGCGCGATCGCGGTGTCAGGCCTGGCATGGGCATGATGGATATCTATTCGACCATCAACGCCGGATCGCCGGGCCTCTACAATCGCAGCGACACGGCGAATGGCGGCGCACCGGGCACGGTGGCCGATAAGGTCAACACTCAAATGGCGGAGCATAGGCGCAACGTGGTCGGATATCTCAACGGTGGGGCGCCGACACAGCCCGTTCCGCAAGATCCCACAAGCCCGATCGATCCGACTGTGACGGGGGCGGCTGCGGCCTCGGCGCCGCTGTCTCTGACGGCGCCGGTTGGCGCGCTGGCTCCGCCGACCACGGCGAGCATCCTGCAGACTGCCGGCAAGCAATTCCAGGGCATGCCCGGCGGTCAGGGTGGCGGGCAGGGGGCTCCGCAGCCGCCGGCTCAGCCGCAGTTCATGCAGTTGCAGCCGATTCAGATGGCGCAGGCCAATCCGCAGGCGCAGGCCATGGCAGCGCAGGTGGCCAAGCTCTACGGTTACGGTTAGGAGATTCGAAATGCGCAGATTCCCTCGGCTTGTTGAGTTTCTCGTTCTGGCGACGCTGGCGATCGGCGGTGCACCGGCGGCGGCGGCAATCTGGAACTGGTCGACGACTCCAGCGACAAACGCAACGGCCGATCCCACGATCAATTGGGCGGAGGGCATGTCGCCCTCGTCGGTGAATGATAGCGCGCGCGCCATGATGGCGGCGGTGGCGGCCTGGCGGAACGATATTTCGGGCGTCAACACCACGGCGGGGACGTCGACAGCGTACACGTTGACGACTTCCGAGGGCCTCAATACGACGCCGGTCACAGGAACGATGGTGGCGTTTTTCGCTCATGCGACGAGCGGGACGAGCGCGACATTGACGGCGGACAGTGGCAACACCTATGCAATTCAATTGAACGGCGTCGCGGCGCCGGCTGGGACGCTGGTCGCGGGGACGCCGTATAGGGTTAGCTTTACCGGCTCGGCGTGGGCACTTGAGGGCGGCTATGGCAATCCGTACAACGTCGCGCTCGGTGGGTTGATGCCGTCGACGGCGCCGGCGCCGCCGAATAGCTCTTTCATTGTTCCGGCGGGGCAATGCATCTCGACGTCGACCTATGCGAGTTATTGGGCGCTGATGGGCTCGCCGGCGAGCGGTTCTTGTCCTGGTGGGCAGTTTGCAGTGATCGACATGCGGGGGCGCGTTCCTGTGCTTCTGGATCAGCCCAGCGGGTTCACGGCGGCCAATCGCCTGACAAACTCGGCAACTGGCTGCGGCACGTCAATGACGTCGGTTGGGGCGGCATGTGCCAACGGCAGCGAAAGCCACACGCTTTCGGCCGCTGAAATGCCGGCCCACAACCACGGAATAAATGATCCCGGCCATGGCCATCCCGGATCATTCGGCCGTGTACAAGGTAACGCCGGCGCCGATGTCACCACCACAGCCGAACTTGGGAAAAACAATGGCGCCCCAGCAGACACTCAAGTCCTGACTATTGCGAACAATACGACCGGGATTTCGACTCAGGGGGCTGGCGGTGGCGGCGCGCATGCGATTGTGCAGCCGACGATCGGCATCAATTATTATCTGCGGGTGCTCTGATGTCTGTTGTTCGCACGGATTTACGGGATACGCGTCCTTCGGCGCGGGAAATCACATATTCGCCGGTGGCGCCTCTGACTGCGCGCAATGTGCAAAATGCGATCGAGCAGGTGCAGGCCGAGATCGTGGCCAATGCGCTCAAGCCACCGGCAATTGTCCCGACGCTCGTCAATTTTGCGATGTCGCCCTACACGGTGTTGGCGACCGATTATCTTCTCCTGGTGGACACGGCGGGCGGCGCGATCACGATCAACATGATGGCGGCGAGTGCGCGCAGCAATCTGCCGATCGAGGTGAAGGATTCGACCGGGCACGCGCAGGCCAACCCGATTAGCGTTGTGCGTAATGGCGCCGATACGATCGATGGGCTGACGACGTATCCGATTGCCAGCGATTTCGACGCCAAGACGTTCAAGCCCGAAACTGGTGGTTATGCGGTGATCTGATGAAAATGCTTAGGGTTCTGGCCGCGCTGGCGGCTTTCTTGTTGCCGGCGGCAGCGTTCGGGCAAGCGATGGTCGGCTCCGGACAGGTGTGGGGCAATTCAACCGCGACGCGGGCGCCGGCCAAGTCGGAGACGGTGACGGCGATCCTGGATCGCGCTCTCGGATCGACGCGGGGCGCGCTGATCGAGCGCGGGGCGAGCGCGTGGGGTCTGATTTTGCCCGGCACCGCGGGCCTGGCCCTGGTCTCGGGCGGTGCCGGCGGCGATCCGTCCTATGCGATCCTCGGGCTGTCCGGCGGCGGCTGCAATGCGGCGCTGACCGCTTCCAATGGCGGCGTCCTCTATTCGACGGCGTCGGCCTGCGCGATTTTGGCCGGCACTGCGAACGCGTCGCGGCCTCTGCTCTCGGGCTCGAGCGCGGCGCCATCCTGGGCGGCGTTCTCGCTGCCTGGCTCGGTGACGTCGGGCGGCATTCCGTACTTCTCGAGCACCTCGGCAATGGCGTCCTCCGCCGCGCTGACCGCGAACGCGCTGGTGCTCGGCGGCGGCGCCGGCGCGGCACCCTCGACGCCGGTTGGGCTCGGCACGACGACGACGGTTCTCCACGGCAACGCAGCTGGGGCGCCGTCCTTCGCCGCGGTCTCGAATAGCGATCTGTCGACGGGCGCAGCCAATACCGTCAAGGGCTCGGTCAATGGCACCACCACCACGGATCTTGCGGTCGCATCGTGCTCGGCGCTCTACTCTTTCACCCAATGGGTGACAGGCACCGGTTGGCAGTGCGGGTTTATCCCGGTGCTGCCCTCGCGCGCGACAGCCGCGACGCTGAACCTGTCGGCCTTCTCGGCGGTGCAGACGCAGGGCTATGCGTCGCCTGGCGACGGCGGCGGCGCGATGTTCCAAAAACTCGCTGGCGGCGTGCAGTTTCGGGACACGAACATTTCGTCGGCCGTCCTGGTCGGCGGCTCCGGCTATACGAACGGAAACTATTTTACGGTCCCGCTGACCGGTGGAAGCGGCGCTAACTGTTTTGCTTTTGTCGCAGTTTCGGGCGGTGCGGTGACTTCGGTGAGCCGCGGCGCACCATGCACGAACTACAAAAGCGGCGATGTCCTGACCACGCCAAATAGCTTCATTGGCGGTACTGGCTCGGGGTTTACCTGGACGGTCAATGGTCTGACGACTCCATCCGGAAGTTTCACGGATACGGGTTCGAACAAGTGGCAGATCACAACCGATTCCGGGAACTACTTCAATGTGAAGCAGTTCGGCGCGAAGGCCGATTGGGTGCTCGGCGTCAACGATGCTGGTGCAACGAACAATCAGTCGGCGTTCTTGAACGCTTTCTATGCGGCATATCAGAACGATAGTCATTCGCCCGGCAATGGCTCAACGACCGGCGCGAAGATCATTGTTACGCCTGGAAATTTCATGGTCTGCGGTGGCCTGAATGTTCCTATGGGTGTTTGGCTGTCCGGACAGGGCGTAGTCTCGACCATGCTCAAGCGCTGCAAGGCCGACACGACTGGCATCAACTTCATCACGCTTTGCGATATCACCTATCATATCGGGCAGTTTGGTTGTCGCATCAGCGACATGACGCTTTTCTCGGACAATGTGAACGTCACGACGACTGACGCGATGGTTTATTCCGAGAATGGGCAGCAGCAGACTCTCGTCGAAAATGTGCTCATCCAGCCTACGGGCGAGGGCTGTTTCCGCTACAATACCGGCTGGGGTGGCGCGGCAAATGCTCTCCTCAACAATATCGATTGCGAGCTCAACCAGGGATCGACGGCGACGGCGATGGTGTTCAACGCATCGTCAACTCACTTCGGCTTGCGGGAATCGACAATTGGCTGCGGTGGTACGGGGTGTCCGAGTGCCACGGCTATCGCCATTAACTCCGGCCGCATGGTCGTCAATACGCTGGACGTGGAGCAGTTCGGCACCGGTCTCTTGATGAACAACGCGACGGCCGGCAATACCTCGATCTATCAAAATGTGCAGCAGAACAGCAACAGTTGCACGCAAGCGATCACACTCTCCGGCACGAACATTCCTAGCAATACGGTATTTCTGAACGTGGCGACGGGTTGCCCAAAGACGATCCTGAACGGGCAGACCGGCGGCACCGACTACACCGGAACTATTCGAGGGGCTCTGATGTGCCCGGGTATTGCCGGAGGCGGCACATGCAGCGGAGAGATCCCGTGATCAGGGTTTCGCTTGGGTTGCTGGCGGCGGTCGTGACGTTCATTGCCGCCACGATTTTTGTGGGCTGGATCATGGCATTCCGGAATCCGCCGGCAATGTTCGTCGATGCGTTTTACTGGATGGCCCTTGGCCATGTTGTATTCGCGCTGACTCGCCTGACGCCGGCGCGGCTTGTATTTGCGTGCTCGATCTTTTGTTTTATCGGCCTGGTCGCGGGATCGGGCGTTTTCACCTGAAAGGATGGGCTATGCCCTCGATCGCATCATTGACTGAAAATCGCATCTTCCGCCTCGGCTCGAGCGGAGCGGAGGTGCAGGCCATTCAAAAGGCGCTGGCGAAGCTCGGCTATCCGCTCGGTGGTAGCGGTTGGTTCGGGCCGGCGACCGATGCCGCAGTCGAGGCGTTCCAGCGGCGGGCCGGCCTCGATGTCGATGGCGAGGTCGGCACCTCGACGGCGCGCGCGATCGATGCGGCCCTCGCGGCGCCGCGCTCGGCGCCTGGCGCGCCGGTGGTGCAGGAGGTGGCGCGGCCGCTGTGGCTGCAGGCGGGCCTCAAGCTGATCAACACGCACGAGGGCCCGGGCTCCAAGAACAATCCGGTCATCATCGATTGGGCGAAGGAGGAGGGCGGCGCGATCGCGAGGGATTACACGGCCGATGTGATCCCGTGGTGCGCGCTGTTCGCGAATCACTGCCTGACGGCGGCGGGGGTTAAGGGCACCGGTACGCTATGGGCGCTCGACTTCGCCGGTAACTGGCCGTCGATCCGCCTTGCGGGGCCGGCGGTCGGTGCATTCGCACCCATGGTTCGGCAGGGCGGCGGCCATATCATCCAGGTGGTGGGCCGGGACCAGCATGGGAACGTGATGGGGCTTGGGGGGAATCAGTCGGATCAGGTCTCGATCATTCCTTTCCCGGTCTTGAGGCTGAACAAAGGTTTCTGGTGGCCGAAATCGGTGCCGGTGCCTGCCGCGATTGGCTTCGACAAGCTGCCACTTGTGCGCTCGGACGGGAAGATTTCGACAAAAGAGGCGTAATCGCGTAAGAGGTTCCAGCGGCATCATAGGGATTGAGGGAAATGGCTTTTTCAACCGAGACTGTTGGGCGGCTCCTGGCATCGGGCCGCAACTATGCAAGCACGATTGTCGGGTTCATTGGAGGCGTCGGGCTGATGTCGGCGTCGCAGTCCAAGGGGCTGAGCGACGCCTTTGGCGAGATGTTCAACGGGCTGAGCATGGTCTTTCATGGCGCGACGTCGGCATGGCAGATCATTGTCGTGGCGTTTCCGATCGTCGGCGTGGTGATGGCCAAGATGGCGTCAAATAGCGCCAAGGTCACAAGTCAGGCAGCTGCGGTGCAGGCTGCGGTCAAGGATCCGAATACGGCGGTCGCGATCGAAGCCAAGGCCTCGATCTTGGACGCGGCCGCGAATGCGGCGCCGCTCGCGAAGCCGATCGAGGTTAAGGACGAGGTTTTGGCCACTCTCGTTCCGTCTGAAAAGGTTGTGGCCGTCAAATAGGAGCATCGCATCATGAGGAAAGTATTTGCCGCGGCGTGCCTAGCATTGGCGCTAGGCGGCTGCGCGCAGTTGCAGGCGCTGGGGACGGCCGTCAAGCTCGGCACGGCCTCGGTTTCCAATCCGGTCACGCCGGCGCGTGAGGCGCAGATCGAGGCCGGGTTCGACGCGGCGCTGCAGTTGCTGCTCGCCTATCGTCGGGCCTGCATCGCCGGCACCGCCGATGTGCACTGCCGCGACAATATCGCGAAGATTCAGCCGTACACGAAACAGGCCAAAGTGCTGATAGGTCAATTGCGGCACTTCGCCGATAGCAACGACCAGGTGAACGCGGTCGTTGTTTTCAACCAGCTTTCTGCGCTCTATAGCGACATGAAAGCCACGGCGGCGATCGCCGGCGTGAACGTGGGAGAACTGCCTTGAACGCGGATGAAATCCTGAAACTGGTCGGCCTGGCTGTATCGGCATTGCCGGCACTCGTCGAGGCCGGCATCAACATTGCGGACCGGGTTTCCAAGATCAAGGAGCTCGCGGATGCTGGCGCAAATGCGACGCCGGAGCAGATCAAGACTGTTCGCGATCAGCTGGATGCCGATCTCGACGAATTTGACGCTCCGATCTGAGCGGCTTTGATGCTGCCGGAATGGTTGGAGAAGCTCGCCACGGCCGGCCCGGCGTTTATTTTCGCGGTGATGTGGTGGCTCGAACGGACTGAAAGACGACAGGAGCGCGAGGAGCATAAGACGGTTTCTCGCGACATGATTCAAGCCATGGTGAAAACGGAGAACACCCTGGCGACGCTCGGTAATGTGTTCGTCAGCAGGCCAAACTAAATGAATCTCCTTGGACGGATCGCGATGCTGTTCAAGCGGCGGACACCAGATCCCGACACGATGATCGCTCGGGAATTGGCCCATCGAATCAGCGTGCGCGCCGATGAGTTGACGAAGCAATTCCAGATATACCAGCGATCTCGAGACCCGTTTGCGGCGATGATGGCCGATATCTATAATCGCGATCAGTTGTCGCGACTTCATCGCGGTTTGAGCAAATGACTGGTGCCGATATTCTTGAGGTTGGGAATGGCGTTTGGGCGATCCTGGCGGCGTGGCTCACCGTCTTCATGGTGTTTCACGTCCTGATTATTCGGGTGCAGCGCAAGATCCGCTGGGGAGCGCTTCTGTTCAATTTCCGGCTGCCGCTGAGTGTGCAGATGGCGCTCGGCACTTTGGCTGTTGCATTCGGGGTGTTCCTCACCCGATTCGTTCTCTGGCTGATTCGCTTTGAGAGTCATGGCGAGGTCTATGTCGGGACTCCGCACAGTTTCGTCTATGGGATCGGGGTGGCGATCGGCGTCGTCGGCTTCCTCTGCATGCTGCGAACGGTTTCGCAGCCGACGTTTGGCTATTGGCCGTGGATTGGCGCGCTCGCAAGCGCCGGAATTTATATTCTCTGGTGGGCGGTGCGGCTTATCTAGGCGCTAACTGTTTAAGTGCTGCGGATAGTTTGCCAATGCTGGCCCGGCACGTAGCGCAAGACCTTCACGGCGAAACGGTTGCCGTAATGGTCGTTCCGCCAGTCGTCGTCCCATCCAACCTGCTGCTTTGGCGCTGGCTTGGTGGATGGCATGTCGTCTTCCTCGCCATTGGTTTCGTCGATGGCGTGACGGTGCGTCATCGGGGCTTCGCAGAATGGGCATTTGGACACATTCTCAGTCCAGCAATCCACACGGGTATAGTGCCCAGCGGCGCAAAGATACTCTTCTGATCCCTCGTAGGACATTGATGCTTCCTCTGCTTGTGGCACCGGGCGGCCTCACCCGCTCGTTTAAGGACTAACCGGAGGCGGATTTCTAACCCGCTTCACGCTGCCCCCCGATCATTATCTGCTCATGAACTGCGGGTAGGCGTTAGCTCTTCAAGGACGTTG
>Ga0310810_10000979_pt1 | contig 28918 bp, 26 predicted proteins | sample NCmetagenome_FD_207641 | JGI IMG/M metagenome (GOLD analysis project Ga0310810, IMG submission 207641) | Soil microbial communities from experimental microcosm in Duke University, North Carolina, United States - NC | ecosystem: Engineered > Artificial ecosystem > Soil microcosm > Unclassified ... | reverse complement strand
ACGCGGCGGTGACGCCGTTCTACCGCCGGCTCGGGACCGCGGCCCCCATGCCGGTGAGCGAGGCCGAGATCAAGACGATGGCGCGCATGGGCGCGAAATCGGGCGCGGTGGAGCCGGGAGAGAAGGAACTCATCGAGCGCGTCTTCCTGTTCAACGACATCACCGCCGGCGACGTCATGTCTCCCCGTGAGATCGTGATCGGCCTCGAAGCGTCCAGCTCGATCGGCGCCGCCCTCGACGCCGTCAACACGCAGAAGTATTCGCGCTATCCGGTCTACGACGGCACGCTCGATACCGTGGTCGGCGTCGTGCATATCCGCGACATGCTCGCCCAGGTGCTGAAACCGGGCGCGCTCGAGACGCTCAAGGTCCGCGACATCGCCGCGCCCCCCGTGTTCGTGCAGGAGAAGGCGCTCATCGACGACCTGTTCCGCGAGCTCAAGCGCCAGCGCGTGCACATGGCCGTCGTCGTCAACGATCAGAAGGCCGTCGTCGGCGTCGTGACCCTCGAGGACCTCATCGAGGAGCTCGTCGGCGAGATCAGCGACGAGTCGGACGTCGACGAGCACGTCATCAAGCGCATCGACAAGCACGCGGTGCTCGTGCACGGCGATACCGACATCCCCGACGTGAACCGTTTCTTCAACACGAAGATCGAGGCCGGCGAGGAGCGCACGGTCGGACGGCTCGTGCGGCGCAAGGCCGGCAAGGTGCCCAAGCAGGGGCAGCCCGTGATGATCAGCGACGGGCTCATGGCCATCGTCGAGCAGATCAGCCGCGGGCGCATCCTCAAGGTGCGCCTCATCAAGAGCGTGAACGGGACCCTGGAGGGTTAGGTTGAAGGGTGTAGGTGGTAGGTTGTAGTGTTCCATTCGTGGTCTACAACCTACTCCCTACCACCTACAACCTCCCCCATGTCTTTCCTCGACCGACTCTTCCGAAAGCCCGCCGGCCCCGTCACGCCGCAAAGCCTCGCCGTCGAGGGGCGCGCTCCCGAGTTCGCGGGCATCGCGTCCTGGCTGAACTCGGCACCGCTCACGATGGCCGGCCTGCGCGGCAAGGTCGTGCTCGTCGATTTCTGGACCTACTCGTGCGTGAATTGCGTCCGCACTCTGCCGTACGTGCAGGCCTGGCACCGCGCATACAAGGACAAGGGGCTCGTCGTCGTCGGCGTCCACACGCCGGAGTTCGAATTCGAGCATGACTTCGCCAACGTCGAGACCGCGGTGAAGCGTTTTGGCATCGAGTACCCGGTGGCGGTCGACAACGACTACGCCATGTGGAACGCCTACAAGAACCGCTACTGGCCCGCGCACTACTTCATCGACGTCCGCGGCGACGTCCGTTACCAGCATTTCGGCGAAGGCGGCTACGGCCATTCGGAGGAGGTCATCAAGGCGCTGCTCATGGAGGCGGGGCGCCCCTCGCCGGAGACCGACGCGGCGCAGGACGTGCCGTCGGACACCGACTTCGCGCGCATCGGCACGCCCGAAACGTATCTCGGCTTCCAGCGTCTCGAATACCTCGGCTCGCCCGAAGGCGTGCGCAAGGACGAACCGAAGCGGTACACCGCGGTGCTCGCGCCCGCGCTCAACATCTTCTATCTCGACGGGCTGTGGGAGATCCGCGACGACTACGCCGTGCCGCGGGAGCCGGGCGCCGCCATCGTCTACAAGTTCTCCGCCGCCAAGGCGCACCTCGTGATGGACGCGATGCCCGACGGGGTGAAGATCAAGGCCGCGCTCGACGGCAAGCCGCTCGCCGCGGACCAGCGCGCCGGCGACGTCGCCGAGGATTCGACCGTCACGGTGCGCGAAGGACGGATGTATGACCTCGTCGACCTGCGCGGCAAGTACGGCGCGCACGTGCTGCGGCTCGAGTTCCAGGGGCCGGGCGCGAAAGTGTACGCCTTTACGTTCGGGTGACACGAAAGGGCAGAGGGCAAAGGACAGAGTTTAGAGGAAGATGAACTACCAAAAACCGCGCTGCTTATGCAGCGCGGTTTTTTGAGAGATGCCTTCCTCTATACTTTGTCCTCTGCCCTTTGTCCTCTCACAAGTACCGCTTCACCACCGTGATGTCCTTCCGCTTCAGGATCCGCGACAGCGTCTGCCGTATCACCGAACCGCCGTCCCTGCCCCGCACCTTCTTGTACTTCGCATGGACCACCTCGTTCGGGCCGGTGACCACGATGACATGGCCGATGCCCTGCGGGAACTTCCTGTTGTAACGCCCGCTGCGCCCCCGGATGAAGATGAGGTCTCCGACCATGAGCGTCGAACGCTTCGCTGGGACGCGACGTCCCTCGGCGGCTTGGTCGATCGACACGCGCGGGATGGCCAGGCCGGCCTTCTTATAGAGGTACTGTGCGAAACTGGAGCAATCGAACTCTTTCGGCGCGTCCTGCCAGCGGGCGCCCCAAACGTAAGGCTTGCCGAGCTGCCGCAGCGCCTCGGCCGCCAGCATCTTTCGTCTTTCCTCTTTCGTCTTTCGTCCCTTCGTCATATCACCCTTTGATCATTTTCTTCGCCGCGTCCCACATCTCGGGCCGACCCTGCTGCTTGAGCCAGTACCACCATTCGACGCCCCAGAAGTACGTCTCAGGGAAACCGATGCGCCGGGCGTAACGCACGTTGCTCTCCAGTACCTTCGGGTTCATCTGCCGGAGCTGCTCGTCGAGCGGCATCTTGGCGATGGCGATCCTCGTCCACGGCTCGGCCTGCATCTCGGTGTTGATGACGCGCCGCACGTGGCGCTCAGCGAGGGCCGCGCGCAGACGGTACGCGCCGGCGATGCCGGGCCAGCGCACGTAGCCGAGATGCTTGTCCCACACCAGGCGGTAGAGGCTGACGCCGAGGTCGTCGGCGAGCGGCGCGCTCTTCATCCAGGTCGAGAACTCGCCGGGGTCCTGCAGCAGCACCGGCCGCGCATCGAGGTCGCGCACGACGGCGACCTCGGCGGCGAGATCTTCCTTGCTGATCTTCGGACAGTCGCCGAACTTCAGGAAGCTCTCGTTCTCGACCTGCCATTCGACGATCGCCGGCTCGCGCCGGTAACGCTCGACCGCGCGGCCGGCCGCTTCGCGCGCCTTCCCGAGCAGCGCGGCGTCGTCCAGGCCCTTCGCCCAGCCGGGAAGATGGCACTCCGGCCAGCGCGGCACGCGCATGCCGACCGAAAGGATGACTTTGGCGCCGCGTTTCGACGCTTCCGCTACCTGCCAGTCGACGTCGCTGAAATCGTACACGCCCGGCCGCGGCTCGACCTCGTCCCAGTACACGGGGATGCGGAGCTTGCGCAGGCCGAGGTCGTCGAGCATCGCGAGGTACCCCGCCTTCCAGTCGAGGCCGAGGCTCTCCGCGTACGGCTTGGACCAGGTCGCGCCGAACTCGGTGGGCGTTCCCTGTCCGCCGAAGAGGTCCTGCGCCGCGCCGAACGCGTACAGAATGCCGATCGCGGCGAGGCAGCCGGCGATGGCCATGGAGACCGCGACCGCCGACTTGAGGAGCAGCATGGTGAGGCGCCTGTGCACGGGCATGCGCGTCGGGATCAGGGCGACGCGAACAGCCGCTTGCCGGTCTCCCAGAGCTCGGGATGACCCTTGCCCTTGAGCCAGTACCACCACTCGATGCCCCAGAGGTAGGCCTCGGGAAAACCGGTCTTGCGCGCGAAGCGGACGTTCTCCTCGAGCCGCGTCGGGTTCATGAGCCGGAGCTGTTCGTCGATCGGCATGTTGGCGATGCCTTTCTCCGCCCACGGTTCGGCCTGCAGCTCGCTGATGATGGCGCGGTCGACGAGCGTGGAGACCGCGGTGTAGCGGCGCGCGTACGTCCGCGGGGAGATGGGCCAGTAGAAGTAGCCGATGTAGCGGTCCCAGACCGTGCGGTAGGTGCTGATGCCGAGGATGTCGGCGATGCCCGCGACCTGCAGCCATGACGACAGCTCCCCGCTTTCGGTGATCATGATCGGCCGCTGGTCGAGCGCGCGGACCACAGCGACCTCGCGTTTCAGGAACTCCCGGTCGGGCGGCGGGCAGGTCCCGAACTGGAAGAACGGCTCGTTCTCGACCTGCCAGGTGACGACCGCCGGGTCCGACGCATAGTGACGGACGACCGCCTCGATCATCGAGAGGATGCGCGTCTGGACGAGGCTTTCGTTCATGCCCTCGGTCCAGGCGGGCGCGTGGCACTCCGGCCAGCGCGGAAGCTTGCGCCCGACGGCGAGGATGACCTTGGCGCCGCGCTTCGACGCCTGCCCGACCTGCCAGTCGACGTTCGCGAAATTATAGACGCCGGGCTCCGGCTCGATGTCGTTCCAGTACGCGGGGATGCGGAAGTTGCGCACGCCGAGGTCGTCGAGCGAGGCGAGATAGGCCTGCTTCCAGTCGAGACCGAGGCTCTCCGCGTACGGCTTCGAGAACGTCGCGCCGAGGACGATCGGCGCCTCCTCCAGGCCGAGGTTCTCCTTCACGACGTCGATGAAGAAGAGCCCGACGAGGAGCGCGACGAACACGAGCGCCGCGAGCCCGATGCCCTGGCGTTCGGTCGCCTTCGATGCGTCTTCGGAGGCCGGCGCGGCGGCCGGCGGCGATGCGTTCTTCCTGCGCTGCTGCATGGTCCGAGTATACCATGGTAGGATTGACAAATCGCTCATTTTGGGCTACGCAGACAACAAGGTCTTTTGACGAAAAAGGAGTAGGGCCAATGGTCAGCCATCGCGCGTTCGCTCTGTTTACCAGGGCCGCCGTGGCGTTCCTGGTCTGTCTCACCTTCGTGTCCTGCGCTGCGGCGCAGCAGCTCCATCCCTGCATCGAGTCCCATCCGGCGATCACCCCGCCGGACCCCTGCGCCGACGCCCCCCGCGGCGGCCGGGACGCCTGCATGGCGTACGTGCGCCGGGCCTTCGGCTCGACGGTGTTCATCCACGTAAGCCGTTACACGGCGGCGGACGGCATGTCCTACGGCGCCGGCACCGGCGAGGTCATCGACGACCGCGGCACGGTGCTCACCGCCTACCATGTCGTGCAGAACGCGCGGCTCGTGGTGGTCGGCACGCGCCGGCTCTCCGACAGCGGCAGGGATGTCGTGCGCGATCGCGACATCCCGATGGAGGTCGTCGCCACGGCGCCGGCGCTCGACGTCGCGCTCCTGCGCCCGGCCGAGACCGCCGAGGTCTCGAACCTTCCCAGGCCGTTCGTCGTGCGACGCGCGGCGCCCGTGGCAGGCGAGCGACTCTGGCATTTCGGCAACGTGAGCTTCTGGTCGCACGGCACGGTCGAGGCGACCTCCGTCACCTACGACGGCACCGCGGGACTGACGAGGGTCAGCTTCGCCTGCCGGCATGGCGACTCCGGCGGCCCGTTCGTCGACGCGGAAGGCAGGCTCGTCGGCGTCCTCCTCAAGAAGGACGGCGGCGAAGGCGAAGGCCACACCTTCTACATGCCCGTCGGCGCGGCGCTCGACGCGCTCGGCTATCACTGATCGCAGCCCCTCTCCGGAGGGGCTCTTTTTTACGAAAAAACCGGCCTGCCGGCCGGCGTGAACGTCATTCCCTTCGGCACTCCTCCGGGCCGCCTCCTCCCGTGCTGCCGCCGGTACCGACGGCCCGCGCCTCGTCGGCGGGGTCGCCTTCCGCGGCGATGCCGGCGCCCGCGTCCGGCGCATCGTCGTCCGAGAAAGCCTCGCCGGCGCGCGGCGGGCAGGGTGAGCCGCCGCCGTGGCCGCAGTCGGCGGCCATGAGCAGGGGCAGGGAGAGGAGCAGTGCGAGAACGGTCTTCTTGTGCGCGAACATCCTTGACCTCCGGTAAGCAAGAAGGAACGGACCGCCCACTCCACCGCGTTCCAGCGCCGGCGTCAAGGGCCGAGAGGCTTCCGCGCCAGCATCGTGAACTCGTACGGCAGCGCGGACGCGAGCCGAAGCGCGAGCGCGTACGGCGGCGACAAGTCGCGCATGTTCCGGACGGGGATCGAGTAGCCGTGGAAGGAGACGGGTTCGAGGCCCGTCTCCCGCGCGAGGCGCGCCAGGCCGCCGCGGGTGAAAAGATGGAGATGCTCGACGCCGTCGCCGTAGACGCGCCACAGCGGGTAGCGCCAGCGGCCGCCTGTCGCGACGGCCGCGAATTCCGCCGCGGCGAGGAGCGGCGAGGACGCGTCGGGCGTGCCGATGGCGGCGACGCCGCCGGGCGCGAGCGCGCCCGCGACGGCGGACATGAAGCCGCGCGGATCGGCGACGTGCTCGATGGTGTCGTACGACGCGACCGCGCCGAACGCGCCGGGCGCCGTCATGCCGGGACCGAACGCGCCCGTCGCGACGTCCAGCCCGAACTTCTCGCGGGCGTACGCCGCGCCATGCGGGTTCATCTCGATGCCGGACGCCGCGTAGCCCGCTTTGGCCGCGAGGTCGAGAAAGACGCCCCGCGCGCAGCCGACCTCCAAAAGACGCGCGGGCGGCGGAGCCAGGTCGGCGATGGCCGCCAGGCGCTGGCGGTACGACGCGATGATGGGAGAAGCGGGATCGTACCCGACGCGGAGATCATCGTGCAGCGCGGCGAGGTCCTCCGCGTAGTAGGCCTCCCGGCCGTAGCGCGCGGCGAGCTCGCGCTCGTCGGGGAACGGCGCGAGCGTGCGGTGGCCGCAACCGCACCGCAAGACGGTCCTTCCGGTGTCGGGGAACGCGCAGAGCGCGCGCATGGCGCGGCCGCAGACGACGCATGAGGTCGTTCTCATAGCGCCCGAACCGTACCGCAGGCCGCCGCCGAGGTCCACATGGCGGTCGGAAGCCCGCGCATGGTATGATGCGGCAGATGGCCCGCGCTGCGCGGGACCTTTGAAACTTCATTAAACTATGCCGCCGAAGAAAAGTCCGCAAGGAAACTTTCCGAAGGCCGCTCCGATGATCGCACTGCTCGTCGGGCTCGTCCTTTCCGCGTATAACTTATCGCTGATGACCTCGACGACCGGCCGAGCCGACGGCATGGGCGCCGCGTTCGCCGATTCGCAGCGCAACTACGCGGACCGCCGCGTGCAGCCCGCGCCGCCGGCCCCGCCCGCGCCCACGTGCGCCGAGCCCGCGCCGCCCGTCCTCTACTCCGTCGTGAAGTACCGCGAGGGAGAGGAAGCGACGCTGCGCGCGAACCTCGCCGAGCCGCTGCTCGCCTACTACGCCGGCAAGCAGCCCTCGCTCTCTGCCGTGCTCATCGAGCGGAAGAACGCGTCCTCGAAGGACGTGAACGTCCGGCTGTTCTTCGCGGACGGCACGGAGACCTCTTACCTCTGGCCGAGCACGCACTCGCAGGACGGCATGTGGACGCCTCCCGAGATGATGACGCCCTGACGAAAAAGAAAACGACCCCGGCCTGACGGCCGGGGTCTTTCGTGGTCATCGCTTCGGCCTGGACCAACGGTCCAGGTCGTTGAAGTACGCGGTCATGTAACCGAGGGCGCGGCCGAGACGCAGCGCTCCGAACTGGAGCAACAGCATCGCCGCGAGGAGCGGCCACGACCACCAGTAGTGGTACGTCGGGAACGGCCCGTGGTAGATCGGCCCTGTCAGCCACTCGATGTACCCGTTCATCATGAAGTCGTTGCCCGACCGCGAGGGATCGAACGGGTGCTTCATGACGTCGAAGTACGACAGCAGCTCGAACGTCCAGAAGCCGAACAGGAAGGCATACTGCAGGACGTCGATCGTCCGGCGGCGCTTCTTGAACTGCTCCCATGCGAGCTTGCGGCCCTTGCGGGTAGCCAGGCCGGCGAGGACGGAGACGAGCCCGACGATGAGCATCGTCGGGGGATCGACCAGGAACGTGTGCAGCCGGCCCGATCGCGCGCGGGCCGGCTCCATCCGTTGCTGCGTGAACCCCCACGCGAACATGAGGCAGACGAACAGCAGCGTGGCGAACGGGATCATAGCCAACCTTCCTTTTCGTACCAGTCGATCGTCGAGAGAAGGCCCTTGAGCGAGTCCGGATGCTTCGGCGTCCAGCCGAGCGCCTTGATCTTGGAGGCGTCGAGCATGGCGTCGTAGGCGAGCAGATCGGTCATCTCCGCGTTCACGCCGGAGATGCGTCCCTTCTTGGACGCCTTCTTGCCGAGGTTGCCGACGAAGAAACGCATGATGCCGATCGGCAGGTTCCCCGGGATGAGCGGGAAGCCGAGCCGTTCCGCGCACGTGCGCATCAGGTCCGCGGTGGCGTACGAGGAGTCGTCGTTCACGTTGTAGATCTCCCCCGCCGCTTCGACGCGGCGCGAGAGGAACAGCGCGGAACGGCAGACGTCCTCGACGTGGATCATGCCGGCGCGGGTGCTGCCGGAGCCGAAGTAGAACGGCCCCATGCCGCCGCGCGCGCACATGATGATCGACATGGCGACGCCGTACCTGCTGCGCGGCCCGTAGACGCCGCACGGACGGATGACCGTCACTTGCAAGCCGCGGCGGGCGCCCGTCTCGAGGACGAGGCGTTCCTCCATGTACTTGGTCGTGAGGTAGCCGCCCTTGGGGTTCACGGGCGACGTCTCCTTGGCCGGCGACTCCTTGTCGAAGTCGTAGACGCCGGCCGCTCCCCAGACGACCATCCGCTTCGGCCGCTCCGACCGGGAGGTCAGCGCGTCGAGGAGGTTGAGCGTGCCGAGGACGTTCACGTCGAACAGGTCCTTGTAGGCGGCGCTGTAGTCGAACAGCCCCGCGATGTGGAACACGTAGTCGAAGTCTTCGTCGCCGGCGAGCGCGGCGACCTGGGAACGGTCCCGGAGGTCGCACTGCCGGTAGACGAAGCGCTGCCCGGGCAGCTGCATCGGGGGCCGGACGGCCGGCGACGGACCGATGTCGGTCGCGAGGACGTCGTAGCCCCTTTCCGCAAGCAGCTCGAGCATGTGGGTGCCCATGAAACCGTTCGCCCCCGTGACGAGGGCGTTCGGCCGCGTGGTGCGCTGGCCATCGTTGTTTTCCACCGGCAGCTCCTTTCGATCAGGCTAATGCCGTGTTGAGAAAATGAACACGCCTGCACTTTACGCAGGGGGGAGGGGCTGTCAACCGGGCGTACAACAGTAAACAGTACCCAGTACACAGTACTCAGAGATCGCAGGTCGGCGCGCAGCGCGTACTGGGTACTGGGTACTGGGTACCGTGTACTGAGTACTCTGTCCTGTGTACTGTGTACTCGTATGGAGATCGTCCGCCGCATCGGCGAACAGAAACCGTCCTACCGCTATGAAGACTTCCGGCTCGAACGGAAGGGATTCTTGAGCGTCTATTCGTTCCTGCTCGGCGGGGACGGCCGGCGCGACCTCATGGACCGCGGCGACGCCGTGGTGATCCTGCCGGTGAACCTCGCCAGGCGCGAGATCTACATGATCGAGCAGCCGCGTCACGTGAAGGCCTTCGCCGCGACGCCGGAAGGCCGCGCCGCGAAGGACGAGGCCGCGAAGGGAGGGACGGTCGCGCCGTTCGAGCTTCCGTCGGACGCCGTGACCGTGCTCGAACTGCCGGCCGGCATGATCGATCCGGGGGAGACGCCGGCGCAGAGCGCGAGCCGCGAGCTGCAGGAGGAGACGGGCCTGGTCGTCGCGCCGGAAGCGCTCGTAAAGGTCGCGGCGTACTATCCGTCGCTCGGCGGCACCGCGGAACGCATGACGGCCTTCATGGCCATGCTCGCGGACCCGCCCGCGACGGGCGCCGCGGACGGCGACGGTCACGAACGCATCACCGTCTGGAAGATGAGCTTCGAAGAGGCTTGGGCGAACGTCGACTCGGGCCGCATCGAGACGGCCTCGTCGATGATCCTGCTCAGGGAACTCCGCATCATGGACCTCGAGGGCCGGCTCGACGCCCGACATTGACGCAAGGCGTCCCGGCTGGTACACAGAAACGTCCCGCCCTTCCGCGGGAGCGCACCTTTCAACGACACCGCAGCACCTGGAGGCCGCGCATGGAAGAAGACAAGAAGACGACGAGGCCCGTCGCCGCATTCGATCTCGACGGCTCGCTCGTCCGCAAGCAGATCCTGGTGCTCCTCTACGAGGAATGCTTCGATCTGCAGATCTTCCGGCCCATCGCGCACAAGCGTTTCCGGAAGATCGCGCTCGAGCACCGGGACCGCAAGATCCCGTTCGAATCCTACGACCGGCAGATCATCGAGCTGTTCGTCGAGCGCATCAAGAAGCGCCGGAGGGACGACCTCGAGTTCGCCGCCGAGCAGGTCTACGAGAAGAACAAGGACTGGCTCTACGTGTTCTCGAAGACGCTGCTCGCTCGCCTCAAGCGGACGCACGAGTGCATCACCATCACCGGCGCCATGACCGAAGTGGTCTCGAAGCTCGCGCCGTACTGGGGCTTCGAGCAATGGTACGCGACCGAGCTCGAGGTCGACGCGACCGGCTGCTATACCGGCCGCGACAAGGCGCTGCCCGTGGCCAACAAGCAGAGGGCGCTGCTCGACCACGTCGCCAAGGCCGGCGCCGACCTCGCGGATTCCGTCGCGCTCGGCGACACCGGATCCGACATCCCGATGCTCTCGACCGTCGACTTCCCCATCGCCTTCAACCCGAACGAAGTGCTCGGGGACGAGGCGGAGAAGCGCGGCTGGCCCGTGGTCATCGAGCGGAAGGACCGCGTCTACGTGCTCGCCCACGGCACCGCCAAGACGTTCCGCGCCACGGACGCGGAAGCCGCGGTGACCTACCTCCTCGGGCTGCCGAAACCGGCGAAGTGACATGACCCCCTCTTGAGGGGTCTTTTTCTTTGGCAGGGGTCAGAGCCCTGAAGCTCCAGCCGCAAAAAAGGCCGCCTCCGCAGAGCGGTCTTTCGTCCACCATGGCGGCGAGCAGCGTGAAAGCGTCCTCCAGAAAGTCGAGGAACGGGATTTTGCCCGGCACTCCTCGCCGCCGTATACTTTTCGCGTATGCATTCGACGTATCAAGGATTGTCGCAGGCCGAAGCTGAAGACCGGCTTCGTCGGCACGGCCCGAACGAGATCGTCGCCGGGAACGATCCGGCATGGAAGAGGTTCGCGAAATGGACGCTCACCCCGATCACGTTCATGCTGCTCGCCGCGTCGGCATTATCGTTCTTCCTCGGGAAAGACTTTGACGGCGGTTTCATCCTGGCCCTGCTCGCACTGAACGTCGGCCTCGGCGCCTGGCAGGAACACAAGGCGGACTCGGCGATCGAGGAGCTCAACCAGAAACTGCGCGTTGAGACAAGGGTCTTCCGTGACGGGGTTTGGCGTCGGATCGATTCTCGGGAACTCGTGCCTGGGGACGTGTTCGAGGTCGCGGGAGGCGAGATCGTGACGGCCGACGGGTCGATCATTGAGGCCAAGAACGCGACGTTCAACGAGTCGGCGCTCACCGGCGAGTCCGTCCATAAGGAGAAGGTCGCGGGCGACAAGATCTTTTCGGGCTCGTTCGTCACGACGGGACTTGCCCGCGTCAGGGCGACGGCGACGGGCAAGGAAAGTTACTTCGGCAGGGTCCTTTTTTCCGTGGACCGCACGCAGAAGCGCAGCATCCTCGAACAGGACGTGCTGCGCATCACGCGGTTCCTCACGGTGATCGCGCTCGGCGCCGCGTTGGTCCTGACGGCGCTGTTCGCGTACGTCCGCGCGCCTCTTGCGGAGATCGCGACGCTCGACTTGAGCCTGCTCATCGCCGGCATCCCCATCAGCCTGCCGACCGTCATGATCCTTATCATCGAGTTCGGCGTGGTCACCTTGTCGAAGAAGGGCGTCGTCGTCAGGCGCATCTCGGCCCTTGAGGACCTGGCCAACGTCAACCTTCTGCTGACCGATAAGACAGGCACGATGACGAAGGGGGAGATCGAGGTATACGGCGTGAATTCTTACGGCGACGTCGACGAGAGGGAGGTGCTCAGGTACGCGGCGGCGAGCGCGGCCGGCGACGGCCATGGCGCCATCGATCAGGCCATCGCCAAGCGGGTCAATGCGGACGCCATCGCCCTGCCCCGCGTCGATGATTTCATCCCCGCCGATCCCGAACGCAAGCGTTCGACGGCGTTCTTCGTCGACTCGGGCGTACGCACGACCGTAGCCGTCGGCGCGCCGCAGATCGTCGCCGGCCTTTGCGGACCGATGACCGGCGAGGTCGAAGGGTTCGCGGGCGACGTCAGGGAGTTCGCCGCGAAGGGGTATCGCACGGTGGCCGTCGCCGTTCGTCGCGGTGCATGGGAGGAGAAAGGGATGACGCTCGTCGGCGTTCTGGCCCTCTCGGACGCGCTGCGCGAGGACGCCGCGGAGACCGTCAAGTTCATGCGCGACAAGGGCATCGCCGTGAAGCTCATCACGGGGGACAATGCAGCCATCAGCGCGGAGATAGCTCGCCAGCTCGCGTTGAGCGGCGACAAGGTGGTGATCTCGCGCGAGTATTCCGCGGACGGTTGGGACTCGCTCGACAAGAACGCGCTCGACCGCGTGTCCGCGTTCTCGGAAATTTTGCCGCATGAGAAACGGGCCATCGTGCGTCAGGCGCGGAAATATTACGTCGTCGCGGCGGCGGGCGACGGAGTCAACGACCTTCCCTCGCTCAGGGAGGCCAACGTCGGCATTGCCGTCCGGAGCGCCGTCGACGCGCTCAGGGCTTCTGCCGACATCGTGCTGCTGACCGACGGGATATCGGTCATCAAGGACGCCATCATCGAGAGTCGGAGGATCTTCGCGCGCATCTACTCATATTCCATCTATCGGATCTCAGAGAGCTTCCGTTTGATCGCCACGATACTCTTCCTTGGGTTCGCCACGGGCACCTATCCGCTCACGCCGATCCAGATCATCCTGCTGGCGCTCTTGAACGACGTGCCGATCGTTTCCCTGGCCTTCGACAAGGTGAAGGCGACCGGACGCCCGTCGAGGATCCGCGTCAACGAACGTTTCCTGCTCAGCACGCTGTATGGCACCGTGGGGCTGGTCAACAGCATCGTGTTCTTCTTCCTCTTGAGGGCGGCCGGCATCGATGCATCCGCGATCCAGACGGCGTTCTTCCTGAAACTGACCGTTTCCGGCCATATGCTCATTTATGTCGCGCATACGAAGGAGCGATGGTGGAGGTACTTGCCGAGCAAGGAGGTCATTGCGGCGACGACGGTCACGCAGCTGGTCGCGACGGTCCTCGCGCTGACCGGCTTCCTCATGCCGTCGCGCCTGTCGCCGGTCCTCGTCATCATCATATGGGGTTGGGCTTTTTCATGGATGCAGGTCAGTGAAGCCATGAAAAAATTCAGGAAGACGCTGCGCGCGCGGGAGGGCTAGCGCCGGGGGAAGGTCCGCGCGCAGGAACCCCCCCGAACGCCGGCGCATCCATCCGCTCATCCGCGACAACGACCGCGGTCATCTAGACAGGGCCGGCCATGGCCGATCGGCATTATTGCAAAAAAATTCCTTACAATTGTGGTAAGATCGGCCCATGCGCCGGACAACGGCTGGAGCGATGAATCACCTCAACACGTCCATGGACCTGCGGTCGGAGATCAAGGAATTCTTCAAAGGGGACGTCGAGGACGACGCGCACGCGCGCGGCGAGTCGAGCCACGATGCCAGCATCTTCGAGGTCCGTCCTTCGCTTATCGTGCACCCAAAGGACGTCGATGACGTGAAGGGACTGGTCCGCTACCTTTCGGGCAAGACAGGCTCCGGCATGTCCGTGACGGCCCGATCAGCGGGAACCGACATGAGCGGCGGCACTCTGACCGAGTCGGTCGTTATGGAGTTCACGCGTTACTTCGGTCATCTGAAGGAGATCGGCGACGGATACGCGATCACGGAACCGGGCGTGTACTATCGCGATTTCGAGAAGGAAACCCTGTCGCGCGGCTGGCTGCTGCCGACGTATCCCGCCTCTCGGGAGATCTGCACCGTCGGAGGCATGGCCGCGAACAATTCCGGCGGAGAGAAATCCCTGCGGTACGGAAAGACGGAGGACTTCGTGCGTCGGCTCAAGGTCGTGCTATGCGACGGGAAGGAGCATGTCCTCGAACCGCTTTCGAAGGAACAGCTCGACGGAAAGATGGCGCAGGCGACCTTCGAGGGTGAACTGTACCGCCGCGTTTTCCGATTGGTCGCTGATAACCGCGATCTCATCATGAAGGCGAAGCCGGACGTCTCGAAGAACTCCGCCGGCTACTATCTGTGGAACGTCTGGGACGGAAGGACCTTCGACCTGACCAGGCTTTTCGTCGGTTCCCAGGGCACGCTCGGCCTCATCACGGAGATCACGTTCCGCCTGATCAGGCCCGCAAGCCATTCGAAACTGGTCGCCATCTTCCTCAAGGACATGGAACCGCTGCCGGCGCTCGTCGAAACGGTCCTGCGGCATCGCCCGGAGAGCTTCGAATCCTACGACGACTACACCCTCAAGTTCGCCATGCGCTATTCCCGGGACATCATGGCCGCGATGGGCGCGAAGAGCGCGTTCTCCCTCTTTCGGCGGTTCCTGCCCGAGATCGGCATGATCCTGACGCGAGGGTTCCCGAAACTGGTCATGCTCGCGGAGTTCACCGGCATGACGGAAGAGGAGGTCGACGCCAAGATCGCGGCGGCGATGAAGGACTTGGCGCGTTTCCGCCTGCCCGTGCGGGTGACCAGGACGGAGGAAGAAGCGAAGAAATACTGGGTCATCCGCCGCGAAAGCTTCAACCTGCTCCGCAAGCATTTCAAGAAGAAGAAAGCCGCCCCGTTCGTCGACGATCTTTGCGTCAAACCGGCGGTATTGTCGGAGTTCCTGCCGAAGCTGTACGCCGTGCTCGGCGGATACGGCCTGACGCTCACGGTCGTCGGCCACGTCGGCGACGGCAATTTCCACATCATCCCGCTCATGGACCTGTCGCGCCCCGGCGCGAAGGACGTCATCAGGGAAATTTCCAGTCGGGTATATTCGCTGGTGTTCCAGTACGGAGGAACGACGACCGGCGAACACAATGACGGGCTGGTCCGCAGCCCGTACCTGAGGGAGATGTACGGTGACGAGGTCTACGGCCTTTTTGAGGAAGTGAAGAGGATCTTCGATCCCGACGGCATCTTCAACCCGGGCAAGAAGGTCGGTTCGGACCTCGAGTACGCCCTGGCGCACCTGAAAAAGGACTGAGGCACGGCTGGCACCGGAACGGATCGCGACGCGTCGCCGTGCGATAGCACATGCCTATGGAAACCAAGCTCATCTATGCCTTCCCAGGCGACGACGAGGCGCCGCTTTCCATGGTCGGCGGCAAGGGAGCGTCGCTCATCATCGGAGCGCGAGGAGGACTACCCGTGCCGGCGGGTTTCATTTTGTCCGTCGAATTCTTCGCGGAATGGATGGCGCGTCTGAAAGGAACCGCGGCATGGCGCGCTTTCTTGCAAGCCCCGAAGGACGGCCTCAAGCAAGCATGCGACGCCCTGAAAACGGAAGCTCAGCGATCCTCTTTCACGGACGAGCAACGGAAAGCGCTCTCCGAAAGCGTGTCGCGCCTCGGGTCCGAAGGGCTGTTCGCTGTCCGATCCTCGTCGCCGGAAGAGGACCTCGAAGGCTCTTCGTTCGCGGGGGGCTATGAGACCGTGCTCGGCACTACTGCGGGTACGATCGAGGAGGCGGTAAAAAAAGCGTTCGTGTCCTGCCTCGATCACCGCGTCGCGGTCTACAAGCAGGAACATGGCTTCGACCCGGCCGACCCGAAGATCGCGGTCATCGTGCAGCGGCAGGTCGCGAGCGACGTCGCGGGGGTCGGATTTTCCCTGAACCCGGTCACCAACTCCTATGATGAGGCGGTGATCAATGCCAACTGGGGCCTCGGAGAAACGGTCGTCGGGGGAACGGCGACGCCGGACACCTATGTCGTCGACAAGGTTTCGCTCAGGCTGAAGAACAAGGCATGCGGGTCGAAGGAGACGTCGGTCTGGCTCGCGCCGACGGGCGGCACGATGGAACGGCCGAGCGACCGGCGCGCGCAATTCGCGCTGTCCGACGAACAGGCCGTCGAACTCGCGAGACTCGTCATGCGCGTCGAGAAGGAATACGGGCGGCCCATGGACGTCGAATGGGCGTACGCGGAAGGGAAGCTCTTCCTGCTGCAGGCCCGCCCGATCACGGCGTTCGTTTCGCTGCCGCCGAGCATGATCACGGCACCCGGGGAAAAGAAGCGGCTCTATTTCGACGTGACGACGAGCGTCGAGGCGCTCTCCCGGCCGCTCTCGGTGGCCGGGACGTCGCTCTTCGTCGTGCTCATGGGGAATGTGGGCAGGATGCTCTTCCTCCGCGACATTACGAGGGACGCAGGCACGACCATCCCGTACATCGCGCCAGGGCGGATGTACGTCAATGTTTCGAATCTCTTCCGGCTAGTGAAAAAGGAAAGGGCGTTGGGTTTCCTGGGCATCCTTGATTCGCTGGCTGCGCGGACGGTCCGCGCCGCGGACGAACGGGAATATCGTTCCAGCGTGAACATCCTGAAGCTCTTGCCGGTCGGCATCCTGGCAAAAGCGCCGCGTGTCGCCTTCCTCGTGGCGGGAGCACGATGGATGCCGGAACGGACGCATCGCGAATGCCAGAAGAAGCTGCGCGCGTTCGAGCAGAGGGCGCGCGCGCTGCAAAAGGAGGCGGCGTCGTGCGCGGCGCTCGCGGACGCGCTGATCGGCGCGGTGCTGCGTGACGTCGTGCTGAACCAGGTCCCGCTCGCCATCGCCGGCCTGGCCGCCTTCGGGAAAATGAAGAAGCTCGCGGGAAAGGACCTGGCGGACAAGTTCGGCCCGCTCGAGACGGCGCTGCCGAACAACATGACGACCGAAATGGGACTGGCCCTGTATGACGTCTCCGAAACGCTGCCGAAGGGCCTTGACGCCGCGGCGGTCAAAGCGGGCATCAGGAACGGCACGCTGCCGCCGCGGTGCATGGCGGCATGGAAAACGTTCATCGGGCGCTATGGACACCGGGGTCCGGGCGAGATCGACGTCGCCGCGCCCCGCTACCGCGACGAACCCGAATTGCTCATCGACACGCTGCTCTCCATGCAGGCGCGTGCGGGGGACGGCAGCGTACGGGAAAAGTTCGCGCGCAACCGGGAAGAGCGCCGCAGGGCTTATGCCGACGTTCTGGGCGAGGTCCAAAAGGCGGATCCCGCGAAGGCGAGGCGTTTCCGCGGGTTGTTCAGGACCTTTGAGACCTTCGCGGGCTACCGCGAAACGCACAAGTTCTACCTCGTGTTCGCGGTCGATCTCGTACGGCAACGCATGCTGGAGCACGGCCGGGCACTGCACGAGGCGGGCCGTCTGAAGAATGCGGAACAGGTCTTCGACCTGACGCTCCAAGAGGTCGATGCCGCGATGAATGACCTCTCGCTCGACCTCGCCGCGCTCGCGAAAAAGAACAGGAAACCCATCGATCGCATCCGCCGGATGCCGACCGTCATCGATTCCAGGGGCCTCATCCTTCGTCCCCCGACCCCGCCCGCGCGAGAAGGCGAGGCCCGCGGCACGCCGATATCGCCGGGCGTAGTGCGCGGACGCGTCAAGACGCTGCATTCGCCGGGCGAGAAACCGTTTCTGCGAGGAGAGATCCTGGTCGCCCGGGCCACCGATCCGGGCTGGACGCCCCTCTTCGCCAGCGCGGCGGCCGTCGTGCTGGAAGTGGGCGGCATGCTGCAACACGGCGCGCTCGTCGCTCGGGAATATGGCTTGCCGTGCGTGGCGGGCGTGGAGAACGCCACAGGCATGTGGAAGGACGGGACGCTGGTCGAAGTGGATGGCGCTGCCGGGGTCGTTCGGACAGTACAAGAAAAGGAATAGGACGCCGGGCATTGCCGCACGCTCACCTCTGACCTTTAGAGCTCTGGGCTCCCGGTCCTTGACCGTCCCTCGCGTAAAAGGTGAGCTATCGGCGAGTCCTTTGAAGGAGGGCGCAATGTCCAACAAGGTCATCGTCATGCATGCGGGGCAGAAGGTCTGCTTCGCCGCCAAGGGCCGCCGCGCCGAACACGTGCTTTATGCGCGATGCGACGGCGAGCGCATCCGCTTCACCACCAAGGGCAAGCCGCTCGCCCGCATCGCGGGCAAGGGCATGGCCGCGAGGGTGGCGGAGCCGGTGCCGGACGGACGGCGCGACACCTTCGTGCTCGAAGAGCTCGCGGACGGCGATACCGTCCAGCTCACCACGCCGCGGGAGGACCAGCGCACCTGCGTCTACCTCGAGGCGATCCGCGGCCGCATCCATCTCGTCGGCGGCGCGTCGCTCATCGAGCGCATCGAGGGCGAAGGGCTGCGACGGTACGTCGAGGACGAGCCGGAAGAAGAGTGACGTTCGAAGGGCCCGCTACGGGCTCTTTTTTGAAAAAAAGATGACGACGGACATCTTTCATCTTTCGTCCGTCATCATTAAAAAAATCCCCGACCAAAGGCCGGGGAAAACGTCACGTCGGGTCGAAGCAGCCGTCCTCGATCATCGCGAGGCTGATGGCGGCCGCTTCCTCGTAACGACGCGCGTCGACGGACTCGGGTCCGTACGGCAGCGCGGCGACGAGCTTAGAGGTCTCCTCCTTATAGAGGCGGCGGATGAGGTCCGGAGAATGGACGACGATCGCGCCGGCCTCTTCGACCTCGATGCCGTGGCGGAGCCGCTGCGCGACCATGAGCCGGTAGATCCGGTCGGTCGCCAGGTCCTCCATGTAGCCGTCGAGCAGCGAGGCGCCGCGACCGGAGAGCACGCCGTGGCGGTAGCGGATGGTCGTCCGCACCGCGGCGCGCGTGCCGTCGAGCGTGGTCTTGCCGACGCCGGCCGGCAGCGGACGAAGGTCCGGCTGGCCGGTGAGCCCGGCGACGCGGTAGCCGAGCTGGTTGGGCTCGGGGAACGCGCCGACCGCGATGGCGTTCTGGTCGGGATGCCCCGTCCAGGCGCCGTCGAAGCCGCAGGCGGCCTCGTTCTTCTTGTCCTTCTCGAGCACCGCGAGCGCGCGCTCGTTGAGCGCGGGGTCGACCCGGCTGGGGTACAGCGCGGTCATGCCGCCGACGGCGAAGATGCCGCGCTTGTGGCAGGTGTCGACGAGCAGCGCGCGCAGGTTCTGGAAGAACGGGACGTCGTGCGGGATCGTGTTGCGGTCCGGCAGCACCCATTCGGGATGCGCGAGCGTGAAGTGGATGAGGCTCGCCATATAGTCCCAGCGGCCGAGGTTCAGGCCGATGAGGTGGTCCTTCAGGAGGTAGATGAACTCCTCCATCTGGTAGGCGAACGGATGCGCCTCGACGAGCGCCATGCATTTGATCCAGTCCGCCGGCATCCCCTTGGCGGCCGCGAGCTCCTTGAGCAAGCGGCCCCACCAGATCGCCTCCACGGCGTGTTCGGTCTTGGGGATGTAGAGGCAGAGCGGATGCTTGAGCTTGGCGGGATCGATGCTGTACGCGAGCAGCGCGGCGTCGAAGAGCGACGCGGAGCACGGGCCGTCGAAGACGCCGTGCTGGCGCATGTGCATGCCGCGCACGCGGGTGAAGGTGATCGTGGCGTTCGGCTTGATGCCGACCGTCTCGCCCTTCTTGCCGACGTACGACAGCTCGCCATGGAGCGCCTTGACCGCGTTCTCGACGCCGAGCCTGGTGTGCGCCCAGCCGTTGGCCATCGAGTCCTCGAGGTCGAGCATCACGCCGGGGGCGCCCGAGTTGAGCATCTTCACGCACAGCTCGGCGTCGTCGGCGGGCCCGGTCATCTGGTTCCTCTGGTCGGTGATCCAGCCGGGAAGATCGGCCTTCCAGTCGTCGTCGGCCATGCGGTCGACGATCATCGCGAGCGGCTTGCGACCGGGAAGCTGTCCGTCGACGACGGCGCGCGAGAGCGTCGAAGCGCGGACGGAAGCCAGCACCTCCTGGTCCGGCGTGTACCGCTCGTGGAGCGGGCGCAGGAATTCGAGGAAGCCGGCGGGAAGCTCGGCGGGGTCGCAGTCGTTCCTGGGGAACAGCGATCGGTTCGTATCGTCGTTGGACATCGTTCGGACCTCCATTGTCAGTGAACTTGATCGAACGGGGTTGGGGTTCGACCGCCGTATCTTGCGCCGCGCGGAAAGGAAAAGTCAATCGTGCGGCGAAGTAAAAAGAACCCCTGCGGGGGCTCTCGTTCATCCGGCCAGCGAGGCCCTGAAGTCCTCGAGGAGCGGGAACAGATCGGGCGAATCGGCGAGCGTCGCGCGGGTCATGTCCTCATAGGACGGGGCGTTCTTGTCGCCGATGTCCGCGATCAGGCGTGCATAGGCCCGGCGGTGTCCTGGATCCTCCTGCATCTCGACGTCGGGCGGCAGCGCGCCCTCTCCGTACGGTTCGCCGCACGGGACCGTGAACTGCTGGCAGCAGCCGTCGCACACGAGCGGGTGATGCCCGCAGGAACAGACCACCGGCGCGACCACGCGCATCTTGCCTTTGCCGCACTTGGGACAATCCATCGTTGCTCTACCTCCTGGGAAAAAGAACCCGGCCATCATAACCGCCGGCGCCGGAAAAGAAAAAGGCATCCGCGAGCGGGATGCCTGTGCGTCACTCCTTGGGCGCGGATCCTTCGTGGAACTGCGCCTCTTCGGTCGAATCCTTCAGCGCGGCGGTGGACGACTCCCCCGCCGAGATGATCTGCTCGACCTCGTCGAAGTAGCCGGTGCCGACCTCGTGCTGGTGGCGCGTGGCCGTGTAGCCGTCGGCCTCGAGCGCGAACTCGCGCTGCTGGAGCGCGGAGTACGCGGTCATGCCGGTCCGGCCGAACTCGCGCGCGAGCTCGTACATGGACAGGTTCAACGCGTGGAACCCGGCGAGGGTCACGAACTGGAACCGGTAGCCCATGGCCGCGATGTCGCGCTGGAACCCGGCGATGGCGTCCTCGCTCAGCTTCTTCCGCCAGTTGAAGGACGGAGAGCAGTTGTAGGCGAGGGGCTTGCCGGGGAACCGCGCATGGACCGCTTCCGCGAAGCGCTGGGCCTCCTTGAGGTCCGGCGTCGAGGTCTCGCACCAGAGCAGGTCCGCGTACGGCGCGTAGGCCAGGCCGCGCGCGATGGCGCAGTCGAGCCCGCCGTTGATGCGGAAGAACCCTTCCGGGGTCCGCTCGCCGGTGCAGAACTCCTGATCGCGCGGATCGATGTCCGAGGTCAGGAGGTTGGCGCTGTTCGCGTCGGTGCGCGCGATGAGCACGGTCGAGACGTCGAGGACGTCCGCCGCGAGGCGCGCGCCGATGAGCGACTTGAGGAACTGTTTCGTGGGAAGCAGGACCTTGCCGCCGAGATGGCCGCACTTCTTCTCCGAGGACAGCTGGTCCTCGAAGTGCACGGCCGAGGCGCCGGCCTCGATCATCGCCTTCATCAGCTCGAAGGCGTTGAGCTTGCCGCCGAAGCCCGCTTCCGCGTCGGCGACGATCGGCGCGTACCAGTCGATGCTGTCGACGCCGTCGGCGTGGTCGATCTGGTCCGCGCGCTGGAGCGCCCGGTTGATGCGCTGCACGAGCGCGGGGACGCTGTTGGCCGGATAGAGGCTCTGGTCGGGGTACGTCTGGCCCGCGAGGTTCGCGTCGGCCGCGACCTGCCAGCCGCTGCAGTAGATGGCCTTGAGACCGGAGCGGACCGCTTGCACGGCCTGGTTGCCGGTGAGGCAGCCGAGGGCCGCGACGAACGGCTCGTCCCGGAGCTGCCGCCAGAAGCGGCGGGCGCCGCGGTCGGCGAGCGTATGTTCGATCCGCAGCGTGCCGCGGAGCTTCTCCACCTGCTGTTGCGAGTAGGGCCTGATGACGCCGTCCCACCTCTTTCCGTCGTTGTCCATGACTCGTTTCTCCTTGGAAAGGATTCCTTGGGTGTTGAGGATCCGATGTTCCGTGTGAAAGGTGCAGCCGAAGTCGAAGTCACCCGTTGGGTTCGGCGCGCGCGGGCCCGAGGGCACGCGAGCAAAGCGGAGCGTAACGGAAAGACGTCATCCCGGCAAGACCGCGACCGTTGGGCCGAACGGTGATATAATATGTACATGAAGATCCTGCTCGTCGGCGTCCTGATGGCCCTCGTCGGCCTCATCATCGCCCTGATCATCGGCAACATGGTGATCCTCGTGCTGCTCCATGACCTCCCCTGGCTGCGCCTTTTCCGGCAGCAGCACGACGTGGAGATGTTCAAGAACCTGTCGTACGTACCGGGCAGCGTCCACCCCAAGCACCGCCTCGACCTGTACCGGCCGAAGGGCAAGAAGGGCTATCCGGTCGTGGTGTTCTTCCACGGCGGCTACTGGACCACCGGCGACAAGGACTATTACCAGGCCTTCACCGGCCTCTACGCCAACGTCGGCGTGGCGCTCGCGCGCAACGGCATCGGCGTCGCCATCGCAAACTACCGGCTCGCGCCCGCGGTCGCGTTCGAGAGCATCATCGGCGACGCGGCCGCCGCCGTCGCCTGGACGCAGAAGCACGTCGCCGATTTCGACGGGGACCCGGCGAGCATGTTCGTCATGGGCCACTCCGCCGGCGGGCACATCGCCGCGCTGCTCGCCGCCGAGCCCAACCTCCTCAAGGATGCGGGCGTGCCCCTCGATCACATGAAGGGCTTCATCGCGCTGTCGGCCATCTACGACCTCGCGGACATGGCTTCCGCGAACGACGCGTCGTTCAACGCGACCGTCACGAAGCCGGTGTTCGGCTCGGCGCCGGACGCGCTCACCAAGTGGTCGCCCATCGCGCATTTCCGGCTCGGCACGCCTCCCCTCCTGATGCTCACGGGTGAAAAGGACTTCGCGTACCTGCTGCCGCAGGCCGAACGCGCCCAGCGGACGCTCGAAGAGCTGCACGCGCAGCCGGTCGCTTTCCGCATCCCCGGCTACTCGCACATGGACATGGTGATGAAGTTCGGACGCGACAAGGACGAGACGCTCCGGCGGGTTCTCGATTTCACGAGCGGCGGCGGGAGCGGCGTGTCGCGGCGCTGATATGGCGATGGTGAACGCCCGGGGCGGCAAGCAGGCCGGAGCATGCGTCGGGATCGTCTTCCTGTTCTTCGGCCTGGCCATGCTCGTCGGCGGCGGCTATTGGGCCGTCCGCACGCAGCGGTTCATCGGCTCGGCGGAGAAGGCGCAGGGCCGCGTCATCGCGCTCGTGCCGCACAGCGGCAGCAAAGGCGGCACCACTTACGCCCCGACCGTGCAGTACACGACCAAGGACGGCCAGGCGACGACGTTCACGTCATCGACGAGCAGCAGCCCGCCCGCGCATCGCGAAGGCGACATCGTCACGGTGCTGTACGACCCCGCGAAACCGGACAAGGCGGAGATCAATGCCTTCACCGACCTCTGGCTCGGGCCGCTCATCGTCGGCATCATGGGCGCGATCTTCACGCTCATCGCGATCGCCACGATCCTGCAAGGCGCCCGCGCCTTCGCGCAGCGGCGCAGGTTGCGCGAGAACGGCCTGCGCATCGCGGCCGCGGTCGAAGGGGTCGAGGCAATGCCCGGCGGCGGCTACACGCTTGTGGCCAAGGCCACCGACCCGCGCGGCGTGCCCAGGATGTTCCGGAGCGACCCCGTCACGGCCGATCCCGGGCCGAAGATGCTCGGGCGTTCCTCGGTCGAGGTCATCGTCGACCCCGACGACTACGGCAATTACGAGGTCGACCTCGCGTTCCTCAGGCAATGACGGCCGGGCTCCCCCGGCCGTTGACATTTCCGGGCCCGGGCGTACCCTAGCCGCTGTTCCTTCGCACTTCTCTCGCGAGGAAAGACCCCGCGGTCCGCCGCCAATGCGCGGCACATCGGCGCTGAGCCGAGGAGGTACACATGCTGCTGACCCTGTTCGCCGTAGGCACGTTCTGGTTCTGGGCGCTGCTCGCCATCCACTTCTGCGTCCTGCTCGCGCTCATCGAGTACGAGAAGGTCGGGTGGGCGACGTTCTCGCTCATCGCCACGTTCGCGGTCCTGCACTTCTTCGGGGACTTCAACGTGGTGTCCGCGGCGATCCATAACCCGATCACCGCGCTCATCGTCGCCGCCGGCTACTTCGCCGCGGGGACCGCCTGGTCGGTGATCAAGTGGTGGTTCTACGTCCGCAACTGCCGCGAGGACTACGACAAGAAGAAGGCCGCCTTCCTCGAGCGCAACGGCGTCGAGGGCGCCGCGATCCCCGACGCGCTCAAGGGCAAGTGGAAGGAAGAGCTCGAGGGCGACTATCGCTACGGCGGCCGCGGCAGCCGGCGTGCCTCCTTCGCGGGCGGCATCATCCCCAAGGCCGGCGACCACAAGGGCCGCATCATGACCTGGATGTGCTACTGGCCTTGGAGCATGGTCTGGACCCTCATCAACGATCCGGTCAAGCGGCTGTTCAAGCAGATCTACCTGCAGATCCAGGGACTGCTCCAGAGCATCTCGAACCGCGCCTTCCGCGGCGTCGAGGACGACCTGGCCATGCCGCCCGCTCCCCCGCCTCCGGCCGCGCCGGACCCGGCGGACACGACGGTCGCCCGGCCCCGAGGCGTCAGCCGCGGCGGCGCCGCAGCGGACTGAAAACACTACAATCCATCGCACGAGCCCGTCCTGTGACGGGCTCTTTTTTAGGAAAGAAAAAGCCCCGCATTGCTGCGGGGCGGGGCGAAATGAGCGGTGGAACTACTTCTTGTCGGGCGTCGCGCCGTTGCCGGCGGGCGCGGGCTTGGGCGTCGAGAGCGCGGCGGTGGCCGCGTTCACGAGGTCCTCGGGCTTGGCGCCGATGCGGCGGGCAGCGGAGCTCACGAGCTGCGCGAGCTGCTGGCCGGCCGCGCCGACGCTGGCGAGCGTCACGTCGTCCGCGGCCTCGAAGAAGCCGTTGACGGCGCGGGCCACGCCCATGCCGGAGAGGAACCGGTCGTTGAGGCGCGCCACGTCCTCGGGGGTGCCGACGACGGTGGCTTCGATCTTGCCGCCGAAGGTGGCCGCGGCGCGGGCGCCCTCGATGCGGATCTCCGCCTCCTTGGTGATGCGCAGCTTCTCGATCTCGAACTGCTGCGCGGCGGCGCCGTGCTGCGAGCGAGCCTCGAGCTCCTGCTGGAGCACTTCGACGCGCTTCGCCTCGACGCTGACCTGCTCCTTGGCGACCTCGACGGGCACCATCTGGAGCGCCTTGTCGCCTTCGGCGTGCAGCTTCTTGGCGGAAGCCTCGGCCTGGGCCTTCTTGGTGACGGCCTCGGCTTCGGCGTCGGCGGCGGCCTTCTGGCCTTCGGCCTTGGCTTTCATGCCGTAGGCCTCGCCGTCCGCGGCGCGCTGCGCCTCGACGTACTTGCGCTCGGCCTCGGCCTGGGCGCCGACGACCAGCGTGGTCTTGGCGCGCTCGGCCTCGGCCTGCACCTGGACGGTCTTGACCGCCTGGCGCTCCTTCTCGCGGTCGGCTTCGGCCTTGGCGAGCTCGGCTTCCTTGCCGGCGCGCAGCGCTTCGGCCTCGGCGATGGCGGCCTGCTTGGACCGCTCGGCGACCTCGACCTTCTGCTGCGCCTCGACGATCGCCTGCTGCTTGGTGCGATCGGCGACCTCGACGGCCTGCTGCTGCTGGCGCTGGGCGACTTCGATCGCCTGCGACTTCTGGACGGTGGCGATCTCGACCGCGCGGGTGGCCTCGATCTCCTTCTCCTGGGCCTCGCGGGTCTTGGCCGCCCTGATCACGGCGATCTGGGCCGCCTGGTCCGCCTCGGCCTCGGCTTGCTGGCGCTCGAGCGCGAGCATCGCCTGCTTGGTCTCGACGTCCTTCTTCTTGCGGGCCTGCTCGCCGGCGCGCTCGAGCTCGTTGCGGGCGGTGGCCTGCTCCTGCGTGATGGCCGCGATGGTGCGCTTCCCCTGGGCGTCGAACACGTTGTCGTCGCGGAGGTTCTGCAGCGCCGTCTGGTCCAGCTTGGAGATGGTCGCGACCTCGAGCGTCAGGCCGTTGTGGGCCAGGTCCGGGGTCACGATGTCGGTCACCTGCTTCACGAACTCGTCGCGCTGCGTGTTGAGCTCTTCGAGGGTCTTCGTCGCCGCGACCGTGCGGAGCGCGGAGATGAGCTTGTCCTCGACCAGCTTGCCGACGTAGCGTTCGTCGTCCATGTGCTCGCCGAACGAGCGGGCCGCGTTCTTGATGCTGTCGTCGTCGGGCATGACCCGGACGAAGAACTCGGCCTTGATGTCGGCGCGCAGCTTGTCCTTGGTGATGAGGGCGTCCGGTCCTTCGCGTCCGACGTCGAGCCGCAGGGTGCGGAGCGAGATCTTGACGATCTGGTGGATGACGGGGATCACGATCGATCCTCCGTCCTTGATGACCCTCATGCCGCCCATGCCCGTGCGGACGAAGGCCTCGGAGGCCTTGGTCTTCACGTACAGGCGGGTGATGATCATGAGCGTGCCCGAGAGCACGGCGAGAGCGATGCCGCTCCCGGTCATGAGCGCGGTGGTGAGCGTTCCGAGCGGATGCCCGGTGACGCTCGCCGCGATCGGCCCTGCGATCAGGGCGACGGCGAATGCGAACAGCAGAACAATGGCTCCCATGGTCGTTTCTCCTTTTTTTCGTTGACGTTGTGGTTGCGGGACTTGCTTCAGTTCAGCGATCTCGTCGACACGGGGTTCGCGTCGACGATGCAGGTCTGGTGCTCCTCGTCGTATTCGATGACGAGGATGTCTCCTCCTTTGGGAAGCTCGCCCCTGACGGTGCGGCATTTGACGTTGTGGACGTTGCCTTCGTGGTCCTTCACCTGCGCGTACCCCTCGGTGGGGCTCGCGGGCAGGAGCAGCTTGCCGGTGCAGCCGGCGAAGTCGTGCCGCGAAACGCGGTACGTCTCCGTGGTCGGCATGAACCGGTTGAGCAGCTTGGCCGACTTGCCGGTCAGCGTCAGCGTCACGATGGACGAGACGACTATCGAGACCGGGCCGTACAGCCAGACCGGAAGGAAGGCGCCCAGGACCGCGTTGGAGATGATGCCGATGCCTCCGAAGAGGAACGACATGATCATGAGCACGAGCGTGAGCGGAACGCGTCCGACGCCGAGCAGCGAGAGCGCCTTCATGACGAAGGTCGACTCGTGATCGTGCGCGGCGTCCACGGCGCCCTTGGTGCTGCCGTCGTGCCCGTCGTGGTCGTGGCCGACGTCGTGGTCGGCATCGTGGTCACCGCCCGTGTCGTGCCCGCCGAAGGCGGAACCGAACACGAGGATGAGGCCGACGGCCAGCGGAATGTAGAAGACGAGATTTTGCCACGCGAGCAGATGGTCCATGTCTGTTCCTCCTGTGCCAGGGGTTTCTGCGGAATGGTGCTTATCTTGGCTCGATTGTGAACGAACCTGTTGCCGCTTTTTGCCCAAGAAAAAAGGCGCCTGAGCGACACGCCGTTGTACCGCGAACCCGCGGCTAAGTCAAGAAGAAAGAAAAGACCGCGGCGTGACGCCGCGGCCGAGAAAAACGCGTGCCGCATCAGGCGGATGCGGGGGGAAGGAGCAGCGCCAGAAGCGCCTCCCAGCCGTCGACGATCCGCGCGCTGGCGGCGACCGCGGGATGCTTGGCGAGCTCCGCCGGGTCGGGGCGGAACAAGTAGAGGTTCGCGACCTCGTCGAGCACGAAGCTCATGATGAGCGGACGGTCCTCGATGAAGTGGGTGACGCCCTGCCACTGGCACACGCCGGCTTTGCCGACCGGTTCGCGCACGAAATGGATGCGATCGATCGTCATGCCCGTCGCCTCCAGGAAGCCGTGACGCGCCATCCAGTCGAGTTTGACCGCCTGGATCGTCTCGTTGCACTGCGAGATGAGATGGATGCGGTCTCCGAACCGCTCGTCCTTGAGCCGGCGCAGCGCGGCGAAACCGCCGGGCGTCGGTGACGCATCGCGATATTGCGAGGGCGTGGATCCGCCCTTGGCATCGAGGATCGGGCCGCCGATGTCGACGGCCAACGTTTCTTTCCTGTCCATGACCCGTCCCTTTCGAAGGTCATCCGCGTTCCCGCGGAGACGCCCATCGTGCCACGGGAGCCGGAAAAGAAAAAGCCGTCGCGAGCGCGGCGGCTTACCGGGTATCTGGGCGATCAGGAGGTCGAACGTCGTCGTTCGACCGCTTGAGCCGCATCGTTACCCTTCGTCACTTCTTGAGACCGATCTCGCGCAACCGCTGGTCGAGGTATTCGCCGGCGGTCAGGCGCGGCTCCTCGATGAGCACGACCTCGGGGCGCGGATGGACGAAGAACGGGATGGAGTAGCGCGGCTTGCCGTCGCCGTTCACCACCCGGTGCGTCGTCGAGGGGATGCGTCCGGCCGTGTAGGCCTTCAGCATGTCACCGCTGTTCACGATGATCGCGTCCGGCGGGTTCATGACCGGGATCCAGGTCCCGTCGCGGGTCTTCACCTCGAGGCCCGCGGCGGTGGCCGCGACGAGCAGCGTCACGAAGTTGATGTCCTCGTGCGGCGCCGAACGCATCGCGTCCGGCATGCCTACGATCTCCGGGTAGTGCAGCACCCGCATGAGCGTGTTGCTCTCGCGGATCATCTCGCCGTAGTGGCCGGCGGGCACTCCCAGGTGGTCGTCGAGCAGCCGCATCAGCCGCTGCGCCACGCCCTCGAGGGCGTCGAACAGCGTCAGGTACGCGCGCCGGAAGTCGGGCAGGTCCTCGGGGAAGAGGAGCAGCTCCGCCGGGACGTACTTGCGCACCTCCCAGAATTCCTTGAGGTCGGGACGCGGATCGTCCACGGCATGCTCGGTGCCGAACGGCACGAAACCGGTGAAATGGTCCGCCGATTCGCAGCGGCGCTTCACCTCCTCCGGCAGATCGAACGCCTTGCGCGACATGTCATAGGCCAGGCCGAGGAGCAGCGGGTCGATGCCGTGGTTGACCACGGTGACGAATCCGAAATGCTCGAGACCCTGGCCGAAGATGCGGACGGCCTCGGCGTGCGGCGTGGCGCCGAGGTCCAGTGTCGGTATCGTTGGGTGTTGCATGGAACGGTCCTCCGCCGCTAGCGAAACATGTCCGCTTTTTACGG
>Ga0310810_10000978_pt1 | contig 28927 bp, 18 predicted proteins | sample NCmetagenome_FD_207641 | JGI IMG/M metagenome (GOLD analysis project Ga0310810, IMG submission 207641) | Soil microbial communities from experimental microcosm in Duke University, North Carolina, United States - NC | ecosystem: Engineered > Artificial ecosystem > Soil microcosm > Unclassified ... | reverse complement strand
GCGCAAGCATCTGATGGCCGCCATCGACGCGTCGCTCCGTCGACTGGGCACCGACTACGTCGATCTCTACCAGATCCATCGCTGGGACGCCGAGACGCCCATCGAAGAAACGCTGCGCGCCCTCGACGACATCGTCCGCGCCGGCAAGGCGCGCTATATCGGCGCGTCGAGCATGATGTCCTGGCAGTTCGCGAAGGCGTTGTACCTGGCCGATCGGCGCGGATGGACGCGGTTCGCGTCCATGCAGAACCACTACAACCTGGTCTACCGCGAGGAAGAGCGAGAGATGCTCCCACTCTGCCGCGAGGAAGGCATCGGCGTCATTCCCTGGAGCCCGCTGGCGCGCGGGTTCCTCGCCGGCAACCGCAAGCGCGGCGGCGACCGATCCGCGACGGAGCGCGAGAAATCGGACGGCTTCGCGCACAATCTCTATTACTCTGATGCCGACTACGACGTCGTCGATCGCGTGATCGAGATTGCGTCCGCGCGACACGTGGCGCCGGCGCAGGTCGCGCTCGCGTGGGTGCTCTCGCGACCCGGCGTCACGGCGCCCATCGTCGGCGCGTCGAAGATGGAGCAGCTCAATCAGGCCGTCGAGGCTTTGAGCATCAGACTTTCCGACGAGGAGATTCGGGCGCTCGAGGAACCATACAGACCGCACAGCGTGCTGGGGATCTGAATAGCTTCCATCACAACTGCCAACGCCCCAAAGCGGCCTGCTTGCGCATTGGGAGTGGGAGTTGGGAGTTGACGTTCCCTAATCCGTCCGAAGCGCGACGAGCGGGTCCACTCGCGCGGCGCGCCGCGCGGGGATGTATCCCGCGAGCGCCGCGAGGACGAGCATGAAGAGCGCCGCCGCGGTGATCGTCAGCGGATCGCCAGGCGCGAGTCCAAAGAGCATCGATTGGAGTACGCGCGTGCCGGCGAGCGCCGCCGGCAGGCCGGCGATCAGGCCGATCGAGGCGAGCACGAGCGACTCTCGCAGGACCATCCAGAGCACCGCTCCACGCGCGGCTCCCAGCGCCATGCGAAGACCGATCTCGGGGACTCGGCGCGCGACCGCGTAGGCGAGGAGCCCGTACAAGCCGATCGCGGAGAGGCCGACCGCGACCGATCCGAGGAGCGTCGCGAGGCGCGCGAAGAGGCGCTCCTGGCGCAGCGACATGGCGATCTGATCGGTCTGCGACATCACGCCGTAGACCGGAATGGCGGGATCGATCTCGTGCACGATCTCGCGGACCGGCGCGGCGAGCAAGGAAGGCGCTCCAGCGGTCCTGACTTCGAACGTCGCCGCGTTCTTCATCGGCGGCGAGTGCCGGTAATAGACGTACATCGTCGGCGGCTTGTCGTCGCGGACGGACGCATACCGCGCATCCTCGACCACGCCGATGATCTGCATCACGGCGCCGCTGCGTTTCGACGATCCGAATCGAAGCTGTCGCCCGACGGCGTCGTCGGTGCCGAACAACTGGCGCGCCAGCACGCGATTGACGACGACGCTGGGCGGGCCACCCTCGTCGCTCCGGACGAACGTCCGTCCGCGCGTCAGACGGATCCCCAGCGTCCTGAAGAACTGATCGTCGACGGTCAGGCTCCATCCGCGGTGCGTTTTCGCGAACGTCTGCATCCCGGCGCTTCCCGGCTCGGGCGCCGTTTCGTCCGGACGAGCCACGACGCCGACCGCCGCCGAGTTGCTCATCAGCTTCTGGCTCGACAAAGACGCCGCGACGACGCCTGGCGTGGCGCGGAGCCGATCGAGCACGCGGGCGTAGAGGTCCGTCGTCTGGACGCCCCCGTAGCCGTTCAACGACGGATCGATACGGAACAAAAGCAGGTTGGCGGCGTCGAAGCCCAGATCGACGTGCTCGAGATTGCGCACCGTTCGCACCAGCAGCCCGGCTCCCGCGATCAGCAGCAGCGAGAGCGCAATCTGCGCGACGACCAGCGCGCCGGACAGCATGCGGCGTCCGCTGCCGTGGACGGCGCCGCGGCCGGCCTCCTGCAATCCAGATCCGACGGTCACGTCCGTGGCGCGCAGGGCGGGGAGGACGCCGAAGAGGGCCGCGCAGGCGCACGCCGTCGCGAGCGCGAACGACAGCACGCGCAGATCGATGTGGACGAGAATGTCCGGCAGTTCCGCCCCGGTCGTCAGGGCGGGCGCCAACGCGAGACTCATCCATCGCGCCGCGGCGACGCCGAGCGCGCAGCCGGCCAGGCCGATCAGCAGCGCTTCGGTGAAGAGCTGTCGGACGACGCGGCGGCGGGGCGCGCCGATCGCGACGCGAATCGACAGTTCGCGGACCCGCGCGCGGCCGCGCGCCAGCAGCAGACTGGCGACGTTGGCGCAGGCGACCAGCAGAACGACGATCGTCACGAGCGCCATCGTGAAGAGCGGATCCCGCATCCCGGCGCGCTCTTCGGCTTGGCCCTGGGCCCCCGGCAGCAGATCGACGCGCGGATAGTCCTTCGCGGCGAGCGACGGCTTGGCCGCGGCCACCGTGCGCTTCAACAGGACGTCCAGCGCCGCGCGCGTCTCGTCGGTGCCAACGCCCGGCTTGAGCCGGCCCATGATGAGCACCCACCAGAAGTTCGGATCGTCCAGCGGATCGTCGTTGGGCATCACGCGCACGTGATGCGTCAGCGGGACGAAGACGTCCGGGTCCGTGCCGACTTGACCGGTCCCGTGGAACGACGCGGGCGCGACGCCGACGACGGTGAACGGCGCGTTGTTGATCAGCAGCGTTCGGCCGATCGCGTCCCGCGCAGCGCCAAAGCGCCGGCGCCACAGCCGGTCGCTGATGACCGCGGCAGGCGCGGCGTCGAGGCGATCATCCGGAACGCCGAGCCCCCGACCCGACGCCGGCGTGACGCCGAGCACGTCGAAGTAGTTTCCCGAGACGGCATGCGCGGTGCCGAGCTCGGCGCGTCCGTCCAGGCCGATGTTCACCCGGTCGAGATCGGCGAAGCCGAGCACGTCGAGGTACCGTGACGCGTCGCGCTGGAACGAGAGATACGCTGCGCGTGAGAACGACGTGCTGGCGAGGCCCTGGGCATTCTGTTCGCCATGGCCGTTCAGGGACGAGAAGGGAAAGACCGGTCCGGATCGCCATTTGATCACGACCAGCGTTGCTGGATCGCGCACCGACATGTCGCGCAGCAGCACGGCGTCGGCGAGGCTGAACACCGACGCGGTCGCGCCGATCCCCACGGCTACCGATGCGATCGCGATGACGCTGAAAACCGGCGACTTCCGGAGCAGACGCACACCGTAGCGCAGGTCCTGAATCACACTGTCAACCGAGGGGAATCCCCACATGGCGCGTGCCTCCTCCCGGAGTCTGGAGACGTTACCGACCGCGACGGCGGCCCGCCGCCGGGCCTCGGCCTCCGGCAGCCCGTCGGCCATCAAGCCTTCGGTCTTCCAGCGGACGTGCTGCGCCATTTCCTCGCGCAGCTCCTCGTCCAGCCGTCCGCGGCGCAGCAGAGCGGCCAGGCGCCTGAAGGTGGTACGCATGGTCAGATCCCTAGACGCTCGATGGATCGATTCGGTTGGTCATGCCGGCCGCATCACACGGCCGATCGCCGCGACGAGGCGATCGAAGCTCGACGTCGCGTCGCCCAGCGCGCGCCGGCCCTCGCGGGTCAGGCGGTAGTACCGGGCGCGGCGGTTGTTGGCGGAATGGCCCCACTCGGAGGCCACGAGTCCCTGAATCTGCAGCCGCTGCAGCGCCGGATACAGGGAGCCTTCTTCGACCTGCAGGACATCCTGCGAGACTTGCCGGATGTGCTGCGCGACGCCGTACCCGTGCATCACGCCCAGCGAGAGCGTCTTCAGAATCAGCATGTCGAGGGTGCCCGGCAGCAGCTCCTCGCGCGCGGTTGGCTTTCGTCCCATAGACAGTCTATGAGAATGAACCATAGCGCGGGCGCGCGCCTGCGTCAAGCGCGTCGCTGACCGCCGGGTTGGATAGAATCCCGGAATGCGGCTTCCGCTCGCTGTGGCGATTGTCGTGCTGCTCGCGCCCGGTTTGGTCCGGGCCGCGACCGGTCCGCTCGTGATCGTGGGCGGCGGCAGCATTGGCCCCGACATCGTGTCCGCCGCGCTCGCGCTGTCGGGGGGCCGCAACGCGATCGTCGCGGTGCTGCCGCAGTCGTCGGCCGAGCCCGACGCCGGGGACTCGTCGGTCAAGATGTGGCTCGAGGCGGGAGCGAAAGAAGCCGTCAACGTGTCGTTTGACGACCGCGCGGCGGCCTCGGCGGCGCTGCGCCGGGCGACGCTCATCTGGATCCCGGGCGGCGATCAGAACCGCTTCATGAAAGCCATCGACGGAACCGGGCTGGACGATCTGATTCGCGAGCGCCACCGGGCGGGCCTGGCTGTCGGAGGCACGAGCGCGGGCGCCGCTGTCATCGCGGGCGCCATGTTCACGGGAGACGCCGACCTGCGGTCGCTGACCGCCGGATCCACCGTCATTGGACAAGGCCTGGGCCTCTGGCCCGCGGCGCTCATCGATCAGCACTTCCTCAAGCGCCAGCGCGACAATCGCCTCATCAGCGCCGTCTTCGATCAGCCGTCGCTCGTCGGCGTCGGGATCGACGAATCCACCGCCATCATCGTCAGAGACGCCTCTTTCGACGTGATCGGCCGGAGCTCGGTGGTCGTGATCGACGCGCGCGGGGCGAAGATCGATCGGTCCTCGCGCGGCGGGCCGGTATCCGGGACCGGCGTGAAGCTTGCGGTGCTGCACGCGGGCCAGCGCTATTCGCTAGAGCGCCGCTAGATCTTTCTCGATTCCGTCCGCCATGGCGGTGAGCGCCCGATACGCGCGGCCGAGGGCTTTCTGCCCTCCGGCGTCGATCAGATAATGCTTCCGCCGCCGACCGCCGCGATGCGCGGACGGCAGCCCGACGTACGACACGATCATCTTCTTTTCTTCCAGACGCCCTAACGCCATGTACACGCTGCCGATCGCCGCGTCGCGGCCGGTTTTCTCGCGGATTTCGCGCCGGATTGCCGCGCCGTACGCGCCGTTTCCAAGCCGCAGCAGCGCCAGCAGAACGAGCTGCTCGAACTCGCCGACGATCGGCGCGTAATAATCCTGCGCCGGAATTTGTTTCACATTGTTAAGTATATATCGGGCTTCGCTCGATTTTTGGTCTTGCGCGCCGGGATGCCTCCGACCATAATCAGTGTTTTCCCGAAAGGACGAACCTCCATGGGCTCCTCATCCTCCAGCGAAGCCATCCGCAACATCAACGATTTCGGCATGTCCGTGCGCAACGCCGCATCGTCCACGCAGCGCAAGCCGGCCGACGAGTTCGGCTCGCTGACGTTCAACGAAGAGGTCCAGCGCGCGCGGCTGCCGAAAGACGTGTTCCGCGCGCTGCGCCGGTCGATCGCGCTCGGCGAGGCGCTCGATCCGTCCATCGCCGACATCGTTGCGAGCGCGCTGAAGGACTGGGCCGTCGAGCACGGCGCCACGCACTACACGCACTGGTTCCAGCCGATGACGGGCATCACCGCCGAGAAGCATGACGCGTTTCTGAATCCGACGCCTGACGGGCGCGCCGTCGCCGAATTCAGCGGCAAGGAGCTCGTCAAGGGAGAACCCGACGCCTCAAGCTTCCCGTCCGGCGGCATGCGATCGACCTTCGAGGCGCGCGGCTACACCGCCTGGGACCCGACGAGCCCGCCGTGGCTCCTCGTCACTCCGCAGGGGACGACGCTGGTCATTCCAACCGCGTTCGTGAGCTGGACCGGCGAGGCGCTCGACAAGAAGACCCCGCTGCTGCGCTCCCAGGAAGCCTTGTCGAAGCAGGCCGTCCGCATCCTGAAGCTGTTTGGCTCGAAGGCGCAGCGCGTCACGACGACGTGCGGCCCAGAACAGGAGTACTTCCTGATCGACCGGCAGTTCTATTTCAACCGGCCCGACCTGATCAACGCCGGCCGGACGCTGTTCGGCGCGCGCCCGCCGAAGGGCCAGGAGATGGAGGATCACTACTTCGGATCCATCCCCGAGCGCGTCCTGGCGTTCATGATGGACGTCGAGCGCGAGCTCTACAAGGTGGGCGTGCCTGTGAAAACGCGCCATAACGAAGTCGCGCCGAGCCAGTACGAGGTCGCTCCGATCTTCGAGAACGCCAACGTCGCCACCGATCACCAGATGATGACGATGGAGATGCTGCGGCGCGTGGCGCCGAAGTACGGCCTCGCCTGCCTGCTGCACGAGAAGCCGTTCGCGGGCGTGAACGGATCGGGCAAGCATCTGAACTGGAGCATGAGCGACGACCTGGGGAACAACCTGCTGAACCCCGGCGAGACGCCGCACGACAACGTCCAGTTCCTGGTGTTCTGCGCCGCGGTGATTCGCGCCGTGAACAAGTACCAGGGACTGCTCCGCTGGGCGATCGCGAGCGCCGGCAACGACCACCGCCTTGGCGCGAACGAGGCGCCGCCCGCGATTATCTCGGTGTTCCTCGGCGACATGCTGACCGACATCTTCCAGCAGATCGAGAAGGCGGGCGCGGCGAAGACGACCAAGAGCGGCGGCATCATGGACATCGGCGTCAACGTGCTGCCGAAGCTGCCGCGCGACGCGGGCGACAGGAACCGCACGAGCCCGTTCGCGTTCACCGGGAACAAGTTCGAGTTCCGCGCGGTCTCCGCCAATCAGAGCATCGCGCTGCCGAACGTCGCGCTGAACGTCGCCGTCACCGAGTCGCTCGACTACATCGCGACCGAGATCGAGAAGGGCCTGAAGGAAGGCAAGAAGCTCCAGGCGGCCGTGAAGACGCTGCTGACGAAGCTGATCAAGGACAACAAACGGATCATCTTCAACGGCAACAACTACTCGGACGACTGGCAGAAGGAGGCGGCGAAACGGGGCCTGATGAATCACCGGACGTCGGTGGACGCGTACGGCGAAATCCTCGAGCCGGACGTCGTGAAGGCGTTCGAGAAATACGGCGTGCTGAACGAACGCGAGCTGCACGCGCGCTACGAAGTGGCGCTCGAGCAGTACAACAAGACCGTCAACATCGAAGCGCAGCTCATGGTGCTGATGGCCAACCGCTACATCCTGCCGGCGGCCTACCGGTTCCAGGGGGAGCTCGCGCAGACCGTCTCGGCCGTCAAGGCCGCGGGGGGCATCGGGAAGCAGACGCGCGCCACGCTCGACGCGGTCACGAAACTCGTCGACGGGGCGAAGGTCAACGTCGATCGGCTGCAGGATCTGCTCGAGCACGAGGGCAACGGCGAGGCCGAGAAGCACGCGAAGTACTTCCGCGACAAGGTGATTCCGGCGATGAACGCCCTGCGGGAGACGGGCGATTCGCTCGAGGGCCTGGTTCCGCAGGACCTCTGGCCGCTCCCCACCTATCGGGAGATGCTTTTCGTCAAGTAGCCAACCTGATCGCCGCTCCTCCCGTCCAACTGAAGGACGGGAGGAGGCTTCATGCTGCGCACAGTCGCTCTCGCGGGGTGCTTCGCGCTCACCCTCGGCCCCGCCGGCCAGTCGCGCCGCGTCGATCTCGAAGCGGACGACTGTTCGCGGGTCGTGATGAATTTTGACGACTACGAAACCGCCCGCGCGGTTCGTCACACGACCATCCCTCTGTCAATCGGACGCCTCGACGTGCGCCCGGATTCGAACGGCGGCGTTCGCATCGAACGTGGGACGGCAGGCGCCTATTCAGTCACCGCGTGCGTCGCCGCCGGCGCGCGCAGCTTCGCGGATGCGCAGGCCGCGGCCGACAGCGTCCGTCTGGAGGTCGACGGCAATCGCGTGCGCGCGACGGCGCCGGACGGCGATCGGATTCGGACCTGGAGCGTCCAGCTCGTCATTGCCGCACCGGCTGGCGCCGACGTTTCGGTCGTCACTCGAAATGGTCCGATCGCGCTCGACGGGGTGGCGGGCACGTTCGACGTGCGCGCCCAGAACGGTCCGATCAGCGTCCGCGGCAGCCAGGGCGAGGTGGACGTCGAGACGCAGAACGGTCCGATCTCGATCGACCTCGACGGCCGGCGCTGGGACGGGCACCTCACGGCGCATGCGGGCAACGGGCCGCTCGCCGTCCACGTCCCGGAGGACTACGCCTCCGGAGTCGAAATCTCGTCTTCGGCGCACGCACCGTGGAGTTGCCACGCATCGGCGTGCCGGAGCAGCAGCCGCGACTGGGACGATCGATCCCGGTCCCTGCGCCTCGGCTCCGATCCGGTCGTCGTCCGAATCAGCACCAACAACGGTCCAGTTTCGGTCGGCCGGTAGGGTCCGCATATTGCAGAAGTCCATCGGTGAGTGTCACCGATGGGCTTGTCGCTGAAACCTGATCACCTGCGCCGCTACCGCGACATCGGGGCGCTGCTGCTCAAGTACGGCCGTTCGGACCTGCTGTTCCACTCGGGCTTGCTCGGCGACAGCGGCCCATCCCTCAATTCAGAGACCGATACGAACCCGCAAGGCGCCGACCTCGCCGACGATCTGGAGCGGATGGGTCCAACCTTCGTCAAGGTCGGGCAACTGCTCTCGACGCGCGCCGATCTGCTGCCACCCGACGCGCTTCGCGCGCTGTCGCGCCTGCAGGACGATGTGGAACCGTTCGCATTTGCCGAGGCCGAGCGCATCGTCGCGGAGGAGCTTGGCGTCCGGCTCTCGAAAGCATTCTCCCGCTTCGACACGACCCCGTTCGCGGCGGCCTCGCTCGGACAGGTACACCGCGCGGCGCTGCGCGACGGCCGGGAGGTCGCCGTCAAGATCCAGCGACCCGGCGTCCGCGAGCAGGTGCTCGCGGACATGGAAACCATGGCGGAGGTCGCGGCGTTTCTCGACCGCCACACGGAAACCGGACGCCGGATCGCGTTCGCGCGGATGGTCGCCGAGATGCGCGAGTCGCTGCTGCAGGAGCTCGATTACCGCCGCGAAGCGCAGAACATGGTGCTCATCGGCGGCAATCTCGCGCGGTTCCGGCGGATCGTCGTGCCGCAGCCGATTGACGCGTATTCGACCGGACGCGTGCTCACCATGGACTTCGTCAGCGGGCAGAAGATCACCGCGGTGAGCCCGCTGGTTCTCGCCGAAGCCGATTCCCGCGGCCTGGCCGACGAGCTGTTTCGCGCCTATCTTCACCAGGTGATCCTCGACGGCCTCTTTCATGCGGACCCGCACCCCGGCAACGTGCTGCTGACCGACGATCACCGCGTCGCCTTGCTCGACCTCGGCATGGTCAGCCGGCTCTCGCCCGATCTTCAGGAGGGGCTGCTGGATTTTCTTCTCGCGGTCGCCGACTGCCGGACGGAGCAGGCGGCCGGTCTCGCGCTGAATATGGGCGAGCGCCTGGAGGGGTTCGACGAGCCGGTGTTCCGGAAGCGGATCACCGAAGTCATCATGCGCAGCCGGGGGACGACGATCGGCGACGCTCCAGCCGGACGGCTGATGCTCGCCATCGCGCACGCAGCGGTCAACGCCGGGCTGCGGCTGCCGAACGAGCTGACGCTGCTGGGAAAGACGCTCCTCAATCTCGACGAAATCGGCGAGACGCTGGCGCCCGATTTCGACGTGCAGGAGTCGCTCCGCCGCAACGCGAACGACCTGATGATGGAGCGAATGCGCCGGAGCGTCACGCCGTCGGCGGCCTTTTCGTCCCTGCTCGAGGCGAAGCATTTCGCCGAGCGCCTGCCGGGACGCGTCAACCGCATCCTCGATTCGCTGGCGAATCAGGAACTGAAGGTCCGCGTCGAGCTGATCGACGAGGGTTCGGTGCTGGAAGGTCTCCAGAAGGTGGCCAACCGGATCACGCTGGGCCTGGTCCTGGCCGCCTTGATCGTCGGCGCCGCGATGCTGATGCGCGTCGACACGAGCTTCCGGATCTTCGGCTATCCCGGGCTCGCCATGCTGTTCTTCCTGGGCGCGGCGTTCGGCGCCGCCTGGATGGCGGTCGGCATCCTGCGCAACGACCACTCGACCCGGCGGCCGGGCTGAGCTAGCCCTGCGGACGGGCGAGAATCAGCCGCTTGATCTCGTCGAGCCGCTCCATCAACGCATCCTGACGCACCTCGTCTACGGACGGTTTCCGGCCGAACATCGCGAGCGTGCCGCCCGGCTCGAGGATGCACTTCTGGACGAGATCGAGCGATTCGAATCCCTGGCGGTGCGCCGCCGCTTCGAGCTCGGGAACGGTAATGAGCTCCCGATCGAGCGCGTCCTTGATCACGCACCCGTTCTCGACGAGAACGGTCGCGTCCCCCTCGACGATCCGATCGATCTTCTCGTGGCGATACAGGAAGCGGACGACGACAAGATTGAACACCAGCAGCGTCAGCGCGCCGATCAGTCCACCCGTCACCGAATTGTCGTTGCCGATGATGGCGTTCTGGACGGTGTTGGAGATCGTGAGCAGGACGATGAGATCGTACGGATTGAGCTGCGCCAGCTCCCGCTTGCCGAACATGCGAATCAGCACGAGCAGCGCGGCGTAGACGAGGAGCGGACGAACGATCTTTTCAACGATTGGGACGCCGGGAACGAGGAGGTCGGACCAGATCATGAGGCACGCTCCGGTACGCATTGGCGACTGCCGATTGCAGATTGCCGATCGGTGATTGCCGATTGCCGAATGCCGATTATAAGGATTGTCGATTGGCGATTGTCGATTGGCGACGCCGATCAGAGAGTCAGGCGGCCTTCGCCGACGATGACGGAGCGTCCGCCGACGCGGACGCGCGTAACGTCTTCGCCGGCGGCGTCGATCGAGATGTGAATCCGGCTCGGTCTCAGCATCTTCACGCCCTGCAGGCTGACGATGTGGGAGAGGCGATCCCGGGGGATGAGGCGGTGCCGGAACAGGTAGCACCCCAGCGGTCCGCTCGCGCCGCCCGTCGCGGGATCCTCGGCGACGCCGAGTCCGGGCGCGAGCATCCGGCTGTAGACCGCTTCATCGCCGGCCGCCGACGTGCGATCCGTGGAGAAGACGAACACCGGCAGCTCGTCGAGCCAGGCGGCCTTCAGACAGCTCCCATACCCGGCGCGGTCCATGGAGACGCGATCGACGGCGTCTCTGGACGCCAGGGCCGCGAATAGGAAGGGGACGCCGCACGATACGACCTGGACGGGCGCAGCGGCGAGATCGTCGAGTCCCACGCCGAGCGCCCGGGCGAAGGTCGCGCGATCCTTGATCTCGCCGTCGAACTCCGGGCTGCGCTGGGTCATCCATACGAAATCCAGGGTGTCGCCTTTCCAATCGAGGGACACCGGGGTCGGTCCGACGCCGAGGCCAAAGACGAACTGGGAGCGGCCACGCGCGATCACGCCCTCGGCGGCGAGAGCAAAGGTCGAGCCGACCGTCGGATGCCCGGCCATCGGCAGCTCTTCGCCGGGCGTGAAAATCCGCATGCGGACATCGGTGCCCGGCGCCTCCGCCGGGAAGATGTAGGTGCACTCGGAAAAGTTCATCTCGCGCGTGATGCGCTGCATGTCGTCGGTCGACAGCCCGGCAGGCTCGGGGAACACTGCGAGCTGGTTGCCCTCCAGCGCGCGGTCGGTGAACACGTCAAGATGGAGGTAACGGTATGTACGCATTGGCGATTGCAGATTGGCGATTGGCGATCGACGAATTGTCGATTGCCGATTGTCTATCGACGGATGTCGAGTGCCGATTGTCTATCGACGGATGTCGAGTGCCGAGTGCCGATTGCCGGACTGTCGATTGTTCATTGTCGATTGGAGCACACTTTAGTACCAGTCCCGGATGCCAATCGCCACCCGGCCTTCCCTCGATCGGCAATCGCCACTCGGCAATAGACGATCGACAATCGACAATCCGTCGATCGGCAGTCCGCAATCGACAATTCGCGATCGGCAATCGGCAATCTGCCATCGCCAATCGTAGTGTTGCGCTATCCTTGTTTTTCAAATGGCGAAGCGCCGCAGGAAACCCGAAGCCGCCACGCTCTTCGATGTTGCCCTCGATTCCCCGCCGCCGTCCGGTCCAATCGACGAACGGGTTGCGCTCCACGAGGCGGCGCAGGCGCGGTACCTGAATTACGCCCTCTCCGTCATCACCTCGCGCGCGCTCCCGGACGTCCGCGATGGCCTCAAGCCGGTACAGCGCCGCATCCTCTTCACGATGTGGCAGCAGAGCATGACCGCCGACGCCAAGCATCGGAAGTGCGCGAAGGTCGTCGGCGACGTCATGGGCAACTATCACCCGCACGGCGACGTCGCGCTGTACGAAACGCTGGTCCGGATGGCGCAGCCCTTCTCGCTGCGGTATCCGCTCGTCGACGGCTCAGGCAATTTTGGATCGCTCGACGGCGACAGCGCGGCCGCCATGCGCTATACCGAGTGCCGCCTCGCCCGGATCGCCGACGAGCTCCTGACCGAAATCGACCAGACGACCGTTCCGTTCCGCCCGAACTACGACGGGACGAAGACCGAGCCTGTCGTACTGCCGTCGCGGATTCCGAACCTGCTCGTCAACGGCGCGACCGGAATCGCGGTCGGCATGGCCACCAACATCCCGCCGCACAACCTCGGCGAGGTGTGCACGGCGCTGATCAAGCTTCTGGACGACCCCGATCTGAGCAGCGTCCGGCTGTGCAAGTTCATCAAGGGGCCAGACTTTCCCACCGGCGGCGAGATGCTCAATTCCGCGGAGGAGCTCAAGGAGATCTACAAGAGCGGCTCCGGCGCCATCCGGCTGCGCGGCACCTGGGACATCGGCCCCGAGACCCGCAGCACGAAGACGATCTTCATCGAAAGCATCCCGTACACCGTGAACAAGTCGACGCTGGTCGAGCGCATCGCCGAAGTGGCCCTGAGCCGCAAGCTGCCGCCGCTGCTCGACGTGCGGGATCTGTCGACCGAGGACGTCCGCATCGCGCTCGAGCTGAAGAAGGACGCCGACGAGAAAATGGTGATGGCGTACCTCTACAAGCACACGCCGCTCCAGACGAACTTCCTCGTCAACCTGACGTGCCTCATCCCGACCGAGAATCCCGAAGTCGGACGGCCCGAGCGGCTCGACCTGCACTCCATCCTCTGGCACTTCCTCCACTTCCGCCTCGACGTCGTCACCAGACGCCTCGAGCACGAGCTCGCCGCCCTCAGAAAGCGTATTCACATCCTGGACGGCTTCGAGAAGGTCTTCGACGCGCTCGACGAGATCCTGAAGATCGTCCGGAAATCCGAGGGGAAGGCCGACGCGGCCGCCCACATCATCAAGCGCTTCGGACTCGACGCGGAACAGACCGACGCCATCCTGGAACTCAAGCTGTATCGCCTCGCCCGGCTCGAAATCCTGGTGATCCGCAAGGAGGCCGAAGAAAAGCGGAAGCGCGCGAGGCAGATCGGCGGGCTGCTGAAGAACGAAGACAGCCGATGGGCCATCGTCCGGGATGAGCTCGAGCAGATTCAGAAGCGGTACGGCGATCCGAGACGGACAAAGATCTCGACCGACGAGGGAGAGGCCGAGTACACAGCCGAAGACTTCATCGTCGAAGAAGACAATGTCGTCATTGTCTCGCGCGACGGCTGGATCAAGCGTCAGAAGGAAGTGAAGGACATCGCGACGACGAGGCTGCGGGAGGGCGACCAGGTGCTCGCGGTCCTTGCGGGCAGCACACGGTCGACGGCGGTCTTCTTCAGCAATTTCGGCGTCGGCTACAGCGCCCGGATCGCCGACGTCCCGGCGTCGACCGGCTACGGCGAGCCGATTCAGCGGCTGTTCAAGCTCAGGGACGGCGAGCGAATCGTGGCCGCGTTCAGCCTCGACCCTCGCGCCGGGGAAGTCACGGCAAAGAAAGAGGGGGCCGAGCCCAAAGTCCACGCCGTGGCGGTGACGAGCGACGGCTACAGCCTGCGGTTCTCGCTCGAGCCCTTCCTCGAGCCGAGCACGCGATCGGGGCGCCGGTACGCGCGAACGGCGGAAGGCGCCGAAGTCGTCGGCGTCGCGACGCTGCGCGGAGGAGAGGTGCTGATTACGGCGACGCGCGAAGCCCGCGGGCTGCTCGCGAAGGCCGACGAGGTGAACTTCCTGTCCGGCCCCGGCCGCGGCGTCATCCTGATCAAGCTGGCGTCGAAAGCCGATCGCGTCCTGGGATTCGTCGCCTCGACCGGCGATCGCGATCTCCTGACGGTCGAGACGTCCCGCGGCGCGGAGCAGACCATCAGCACGGCGAAATACGAAGTGACCGGCCGCGGCGGCAAAGGCCGCGAACTGCTTCAGCGCGGTCAGTTTACGCGCATCGTGTGGCCCACGCCCGAGGTCCCCCAGCCGTTGTCGTAGCGCATCTCCCCGGGGGCGTCCCGTTGTCGCGGAACACACGCCGCCCGGCGGTCGTCTAGGAGCCTGAGCCCCGAAAGGAGACAGGTTTCATGCGCGCGCTGCTCCAGGATCTGCGCTACGGCATGCGGATGGTGCGTCGGCAGCCGGCGTTTTCCGCGATCGTGGTCGCCACGCTGGCCCTGGCCATCGGCGCCAATACCGTCATCTTCAGCTTCACCAACATCCTGCTGGTGCGCCCGCTCCCGCTCAAGGAGACAAGTCGGCTCGGGTGGCTTTTCGCGATCGAGCCGCACCGGGGCGGAACACGCGGGTCGTTCTCGATTCCGGAGCTTGTCGACTATCGAAAAGCCGCCGGGTCGTTCGAGAGCATCGGCGCGACGTCGCGAGCGAGCGTCATTCTGACGGGAAGGGGAGACGCGCGGCGTCTTGCCGCGTCGCGGGTCTCGGCAAACCTCATCGACGTGTGGGGACTCCGGCTGCAAAGCGGCCGGACGTTCTCGGCGAGCGCCGATGCTCCGGGCGCCGCCGGTGAGGCCATCCTCAGCCATCACTACTGGCAGCACGAGCTGAACGCCGATCCCGCCACCGTCGGGCAGACGTTGACCCTGAACGGCCGGCCGTTCACGGTCGTCGGAGTGCTGGCCCCGGACATCGAGATCGGCAATCTGTCCGAAATCGACGTCTGGATCCCGCTCACCCTCTCCGAGAACGCCGCACGCGACGAGCGGACCCTGCGGCTGATCGGCCGGCTTCGCCCGGGCGTCAGCGTGCCCCAGGCGTCGGCTGAAGTCCGTCAGATCGCCGAGCGGCTCGCCCGCGATTATCCGAAGACGAATGAGGGCTGGACAGCAAGGGTCGCGCCGACCCGCGAAGCGATGACAGGCACCGATACGTGGGTGGTGTTGTCGCTGCTGTCGGTTGTGGTCGGCTTCGTGCTCCTCCTGGCGTGCGCGAACGTGGCGAATCTCGTGCTGTCGCGGATGGCCGGGAGGCGCCGCGAGTTGGCGGTGCGGTCAGCCCTCGGCGCGAGCCGCGCGCGCGTCATCCGGCAGATGCTCACCGAGAACACCGTATACGGCGTCTGCGGCGGCATCGTCGGCCTCGGCCTCGCGTTCGCCGGGCTGGAAACCATCCGGGCCGTGGCCTATGAGCCGTTCTTCCGGCTCGTCCAGATCGACCGCAACGTGCTCGCATTCACAGCGCTGCTCGCGCTCGCGACGCCGCTCCTCTTTGCGATTCTGCCGGCGCTCCAGTCGACGCGAACCGACGTCAACGACGCGCTGAAAGACGGCGTCAGGATGGCTGGCGGCAACCGGGCCGCACGCAGCCGTTCCGTCCTGATCGTCACGCAGCTTGCGCTGGCGGTGATGCTCCTGGTTCTTGCGACGCTTCTCATACAGGCGCTCCGCAATCTCACGAACGCGCCGCTCGGGATCGACGCTACCCGAATAGTCACGGCCCGCCTCGAGCTTCCTGTCTGGCGATATGGCGACGACCACGCGCGGGCGGACTATTTCGAGCGGATGATCGAGCGGGTAAAGGCGCTCCCGGCGGTCAAGGACGCCGGCATCACCAGCAGGCTTCCGATCATCGACGGCGAGCCCGCGACCGACCTCATTATCGAGGGGCGCGCGGTCGCGCGGGCACAGGATCGGCCATGGGCAGTCACCGCGACTGTCAGCAACGGCTACTTCGCCTCCGCCGGCATTCCGACGATCGCCGGCCACGTGTTCACGCTCGAGGATCGGCCGGGGCGGATTGCGACCGCGGTGGTCAACAAGGAGCTGGCGCGCCGCCATTGGAGCAGTCCGGCGAACGCGATTGGGAGCCGGGTCGTGGTTGCGGATGCGCGCGGCGCCGCGTCGCCCGTACAAATCATCGGCGTCGTCGGGGACGTGCTCCGCTCGGACCGTGAAGCCGTAAACCCGCAACTGTACTTTTCATCTCAGCAGCGGCCGGAGCAGTCGGCAGCCCTGGTTGTCCGGACCGCAGACCCCGCCGCAGCCGCGCCGGACGTGCGCGCGGCGATCCGCTCGATCGATCCCGACGTTCCCGTCTACGAGCTCCGGCCGATGCAGGAGGCGCTGGACGACGACAACTCGAGCAGTCGAGTCCTTGGAGGTCTCTTCGGCGCGTTTGCGCTGGTCGCGCTCGTCCTGGCGGCGTCGGGCCTTTATGCCGTGGTCTCGTACGCCACCGCCCAGAGGGTGAAGGAAATCGGGGTCCGGGTCGCGCTCGGCGCGCTCCCTGGCGATATCAGCCGGATGATGCTCAGGCAGACGGCGTTTCTCGTCGCCATCGGGGTCGTTCTCGGTCTGGCCGGAGGCCGAGCACTCGCCGCAGGCGCCTCGACCCTGCTCTTCAGGGTATCGCCGTCGGATCCGGCCACCTACGCCGGCGTCGCCGCGACGCTCGCCGCCGTCGCGCTCCTCGCGAGCTATGTGCCGGTGAGGCGCGCCACCTCAATCGATCCGGTCACCGCGCTGCGGCTCGACTGAAGGCGGTGATCCTGACCCAGTCGACGACGATCCTGACGTCTCCATTCTGGATGGCCTTCACGGTCGCCTCCGGGAGTCCGTGATACGGAGTCTCGGCCTGATTGACCTTTGCCGGGTAGTTGCCGCCGAGCGCCAGATTCAGGATCAGGTGCTTCGGATTATCGAAAGCCCACGGTCCGTAGCGCTCGACCACCGCGCGAGTGACACGGTAGACGACGCCTCCGTCGACCTTGAAGACGAGCGCGTTGGGCGTCCAGTCGACTGAGTAGACGTGCCACGCCGAGGCGTCGGCCTTCGCGGGAAGCGCCGCGCGCTTCACGAGCGGCGTATCGCCGAAGTAGCCTGGTCCATGCAGCGCGACGCTCGTCCACGATGAATCGCCGACGTTCTCCATGACATCGATCTCTCCCGTATCCGGCCACCGGCCGTCTCCGAGCGCCCAGAACGCCGGCCACAGTCCTGCGCCGGCCGCGAGCTTCATCCGCGCCGCGGCGGTCCCGTATGTGAAGGCCACCTTGCCCCTGGTGTCGATGCGCCCCGAAATGAAGTCGAACGCATGTCCCTCTGGAGTCGTGAAGCCCTTCCGGAAGCGCGGACGGATGACGAGCGCGCCGTTCGCCGCTCCGGCGGCGTCTGCGCCGCGCGTCAGGTAGAGGACGTCGGGAGAATCGACGTAGGCCTGCTGTTCGTCGTTGACGGTCCGGCCGGTGACGATGACGTTCCATTTGGTCCGATCGAGCTCGGACCCGGAAAAATCGTCGAAGAAGACGGTCCGGTCCGGAGCCGGCACGGGCAGCGTCAGCGCGACGAGAAGAATCGCCGCCGCGTATTTCATAGACATCGTCTAAGATATCGCAATGCGGTCCGCGCCTCCAGCCCTCGGAGACTTCGAGCAGCTCGTGCTGCTGGCGCTCGTGCGCCTCGGCGACCGGGCGTACGGCGTCTCCATCCACAACGAAATCCGCCGCAGGGCGCGCCGCGACGTCGGGGTCGCCGCGGTCTACAAGACATTGGAGCGATTGGAGAAAAAGGATCTCGCCTCGTCCTCGCTGGGGCCCACGACCGCCGCCCGCGGCGGCCGGCGAAAGAAGCTCTATCGAATTCAGCCGGCGGGGCGGCGCGCGCTGAGCTATGCGCTCTCGGCGCTGCACCGGATGGCGTACGGGCTGCCCGCCGATCTCGATCCGTTCCTGGATCGATAGCTGTCAGTCGGCGCTGCGGAACACCTTCATGAGCCAGGGCAGGAACGCCTCCATCCTGCGGTTCCAGTAGTCCCATGTGTGCGCGCCCGGCATCTCGTGGTACTCGTACGCGAAGCCGCGTTTCTGCAGGATCGCGACCAGTTGGCGGCCCTCGTCGAGGAAGTCATCCGACGTGCCGCAATCCAGGTACAGAGACGGCGCCGTTTCCGGCTGGGCCTTCCCGGCGATCGCCTGAATGTCGTTCGCCGTCCGGGTTTCGCTGCCCGCCGGGCCGAAAATTCTGTAGAGCTGCTCCTTGTATGTCATCTCGTCGTCGAACCGGGGATCGGTCGCACGCAGGGCGGAGCTGAATCCTCCCGCCGCCGCGAACGTCGCCGGGTGCTTCAGCGCGATCTTGAGCGCGCCGTATCCGCCCATCGACAGGCCGGCGATCGCGCGGCCGTACCGCGACCGAATCACCCGATACTTGGTCTCGACGTCATTCACCAGGTCATCGGCGATGTAGTCTTCGAACCGCGGCCCCTTGTCGGCGGCGTTGGTGTACCACGCGTTCTCGCCGTCGGGCATGACGACGACGATCGGCAGGGCGCGGGCGATCCGCGCCAGATCGGTCCTCGTGCTCCAGTCCTTGTAGTCGCCGCTCAGGCCGTGGAGGAGATACAGGGCCCGATAGCGCTCCTCGGATCTGTCGTACCCGTCGGGCAGCATTACGCGGTATTTCATGGTTCTGCCCAAGGCTGCCGAGACGACCGAGTCGTCGCGAAACTGCAGGGACTGCGGGGTTTGTACCAGCGCGACGGAGAGGGCGAGCGTCAGAAGCATGCGGTAGGATTATAAGGATATGGACGGCTGGGAGGGGTTCTCCGAGATCAATCGCGGATACGTGCTCGAGCTGTACGAGCGCTTCCGCCGCGATCCCTCGTCGGTGGACCCCGGCACCCGCGCGATCTTCGAGCAGTGGACGCCCCCGGCCGACGACGGCGCGGCGCCGGCCGCCGAAACCGGCGGATCAGTTCGCGCGGCCGTCGGCGCGGTCAATCTCGCGCAGTCGATCCGCCGGTACGGCCATCTCGCCGCCCAGCTCGATCCGCTCGGGTCGAAGCCTCCCGGCGATCCGTCGCTGCTTCCCGAGACCCACGGCGTCACCGAGGGCGATCTCCGCCGCTTTCCCGCCAATCTGATTGCGTCTCCGCTGGCCGACAGCGCGGCGACGATGCTGGAGCTGGTGGAGGCGTTCAGGAAGGTCTACTGTTCGACGACCGGCTACGACTATTCGCACGTGTTCGTGCCCGACGAGCGCAACTGGCTCCGGCAGGCGGCGGAAGGCGGCCGCTTCCGTGCGCCCTCCGATCCGATCAACCCCGTCGCGCTCCTCGAGCGGCTGTCGCAGGTCGAGGCGTTCGAGCGGTTCCTGCACCGCACGTTCCCCGGCAAGACCCGCTTCTCGATCGAAGGGCTCGACATGCTCGTGCCGATCCTCGACGAGGTGATCGGCGAAGCGGGCGAGGCAGGCATCGGCTCGATTCTGATTGGGATGGCGCATCGCGGGCGGCTGAACGTGATGACGCACGTGCTCTGTAAGCCCTACGAACAGATCCTCGCCGAGTTCAAGGATCCGCTGTCGTCGCGCAACTTCCGCGAGGACATGGCGTGGACGGGCGACGTGAAGTATCACGCGGGCGCGCAGCGCGCGATCAAGGACGGCCGGGAGATGGCGATGGAGATCTCCATGCCGCCAAACCCCAGCCACCTCGAGGCGGTCGATCCGGTGGTCGAGGGCATGGCGCGCGCGGCGGGAACGGTGAGCGACAAGGCGGGCGCGCCGCGGTTCGATCCGGCGCGGAGCGTCCCGATCCTGATTCACGGCGACGCCGCCTTTCCGGGCCAGGGGATCGTGGCCGAAACGCTGAACCTGAGCCGGCTGCGGGGCTACGACACTGGCGGGACGATTCACATCATCGTCAACAACCAGCTCGGCTTCACGGCGGACACGCGCGATTCGTACAGCACCTCGTATGCGAGCGGGCTCGCGCGCGGCTTCAAGATCCCGATCGTCCACGTGAACGCCGACGATCCGGAAGCCTGCGTGGAGGCGGCGCGGCTGGCGTTTGCGTACCGCGCGAAGTTCCAGCGCGACTTCCTGATCGATCTGATCGGGTACCGCCGGTGGGGGCACAACGAAGGGGACGAGCCGGCGTTCACGCAGCCGCTCATGTATCAGAAGATCGCGGCGCACCCGAGCGTGCGCGAGATCTGGGCGCGGACGCTCGTCGAGCGGGGGGTTGTCGAGGCGCAGGCGCCGGAGGCGCTCACCGCGAAATACACGGCCCAGCTCCAGCAGGCGCTCGACACGCTGCAGCCCGAGAAGGATTTCGTCGAGCCGCAGCCGGGTCCGCCGCCGCCGGGGGCCGCGTCGAAAGCGGAGACGGCGGTTCCACTCGATCGCCTGGCGTCGCTGAACGACGCCCTGCTCGCGACGCCGGCCGGCTTCTCGGTGCACAAAAAGCTGGAGCGGCTCCGCGAGAAGCGCGGCCAGATCTTCGTTCGGCCCGAGGAGCGCTCGATCGACTGGTCCGCCGCCGAGGATCTGGCCCTTGCGTCGATTCTCGCCGACGGCACGAGCATCAGGCTGACCGGTGAAGACGTCGAGCGCGGGACGTTCAGCCATCGCCATGCCGTCCTGCACGACGTCAGGACCGGCGCGATCCATGTGCCGCTGCAGTCGCTGCCGCAGGCGCGCGCGGCGTTCGAGGTGCACAACAGTCCGCTGTCGGAGAACGCGGCGCTGGGCTTCGAGTACGGCTACAACGTGCAGGCGCCATCGCGCCTCGTCATCTGGGAAGCGCAGTACGGCGACTTCGTGAACGGCGCGGAAGTGATTATCGACGAGTTCGTCGTGTCGGCGCGCGTCAAATGGGGGCAGCAGCCCTCGCTCGTCCTGCTCCTGCCTCACGCGCACGAGGGACAGGGGCCCGACCACGCGTCCGCGCGACCGGAGCGGTTCCTGCAGCTCGCGGCCGACACCAACATGCGGATCGCCAACTGCACGACGGCCGCCCAGTATTTCCATCTGCTTCGCCGCCAGGCGGCGCTGCTGCTGACCGATCCGCTGCCGCTCGTCGTGCTGACGCCCAAGAGCCTGCTGCGGCATCCGCTCGTCGCGTCCACGCCGCGCGAGCTGGCCGAGTCCCGCTTCCGGCCCGTGCTCGATGACGAGGCCGCGAGCGGCCGTGCCGCCCAGGTTCGACGCCTGATCTTCTGCACGGGCAAGATCTACGTCGATCTTGCGTCGAGCGAACTGAGAGCGCAGCGGCCCGACGTCGCCGTCTGCCGGATCGAGCAGCTCTATCCCGTGGCGGCGCGCGATCTGCGCGCGATCGTGTCGCAATACGGCGGCGCGGACGAGATCGTCTGGGTCCAGGAAGAGCCGGAAAACATGGGCGCGCTGGAGTTCATCCGGCCGTATCTCGTCGAGGCGGCGAATGACCGGCCTGTGCGGACGATTGCCAGGCCCCGCAGCGCAAGTCCGGCGGAGGGATCCGCCGCCCGTCATGCGCGCCAGCAGCAGGCGCTCGTCGAGGCCGCATTCGCGCCGCCAAAGGGAACGCGTCAGAAGCCTGGGACCAAACCTGCCCCCGAGCAGGTTGCAGGCTAACTCAACTCCTGACTTCCAACTCCCAGAATGGACTTGGGAATTGGGACTTGGGAATTGGGAGTTGGAGTTGGGAGTTGCGAGATGCCCGCTAATGTTGTGGTTCCGGAAGTCGGCGAGTCGATCGTCGACGCGCGCGTCGCGAAGTGGCTCAAGAAGGAAGGCGACGTGGTCAAGGTCGGCGATCCACTCGTCGAGCTCGAGACGGACAAGATCGATCTCGAGGTCGCCGCCCCGCAGGGGGGCGTGCTCACCAAGATCGCCCACGGTGACGGATCCGACGTGAAAGTCGGGGAAGTGCTCGGCGTCATCGACGAGGCCGCTTCCGGCAAGGCGCCGGCGGGCCAGGCCGCGGAGTCAGCCGGCGCGAAGACAGCGGAGCCCGCCCCGCCCGGACCGCAGACCTCCGCGGCGGCCTCCCCCGCGGCGCCGGCGCCCAAGGCCGGCGCGAGAGAGGCGGCTCCCGCCGCCCCGCCAGGTCCGCAGTCCGAAACGCGCCAGAGTGAAACGGATCGGAAGCGCGCCACGCCGGCGGCGCGGAATGCCGCCCAGCAGAACGCGGTCGACCTGAAGCTGGTCGCCGGCAGCGGCGACGCCGGACGCGTGATGCGGCGCGACGTGGAAGCCGTCGTCTCCAAACCCGCCACGCCGCTGCGCGAGGACCGCCGTCAGGGGGAAGGGGATCGCACCGAAGAGCGCGTGCGGATGTCGAAGCGCCGCGCGACGATCGCGCGCCGGCTCGTCGAGGCGCAGAGCACGGCGGCGATGCTGACGACGTTCAACGAGATCGACATGTCGGCCGTGATGGGCGTCCGCGAGCGGCACAAGCAGGCGTTCAAGGAGCGGCATGGCGTCGGCCTCGGTCTGACGTCGTTCTTCGTCAAGGCGTCCATCGGCGCGCTGCGTGAGTTTCCCCGCATCAACGCCGAGATTCAGGGCGACGAGATGGTGCTCAAGCACTACTACGACATCGGGATCGCCGTCGGCGCGGCCGAGGGGCTCGTTGTCCCCGTCCTGCGCGACGCGGATCGGCTGTCGTTCGCGCAGGTCGAGCAGAAGGTGCGCGGCTTCGCGAAGGCGGCGGAAGACGGGACGCTGTCGCTCGCCGATCTCAGAGGGGGCACGTTTACGATCACGAACGGCGGCGTCTTCGGGTCGCTGATGAGCACGCCGATCCTCAATCCGCCGCAGGTCGGCATTCTCGGGCTGCACGCGATCAAGGATCGGCCGATGGCAATCGACGGCCAGGTGGCGATCCGCCCGATGATGTACGTGGCGCTGACCTACGACCATCGCATCGTCGACGGCGCGGAAGCCGTGCAGTTCCTGGTGCGCGTCAAGCAGCTCGTCGAGGATCCGGGGGCGATGCTGATCGAGTAGTGGGCAGCCGGTTCCGGGGTTCCGCAGGTTCCGGGGTTCCAGTCGTTCCGGTTCCAGGGTTCCAGGGTTCCAGGGTTCCGAGGTTCCTGTCGTTCCGGGTTCGCTTTGGTTGTTGGGTATGGCTTAGGGCGCGGCGCCGATTTGCAGGACTTCAAGTCGAGAAGATATCGCCGTGTGGCGCCGAGTGCTCGCCGGGTCAGACTGAGGAGCTCCTCGCGTTCGGGGGCGTCGACGTAGCGGCGCTTGAAGGCATCAAGGATATGGTTCTTTGTTTCCTCGAGCGACGCCTTCGCGATCGACACGTGTCGCGAATTCGGTCTGGGCTCGTACCAGCCGAATCCTTCTGCGATATTCGCCGGCGCGGACCGCGCCGCGCGGCGAGCGTCGTCGCAAAATGCGAAGTCCCTTCGAACACGGTCCCGTTCGGTGACCGCGATGATCCGCTCTCTCAATTCCTCCGCAAGCTGCCAGGCAATGAGATCCTCGAAGCGACGCGCTGAAGCCACGTCCGGCACAGAGCATCCGCCGTGCCGCGCGGGATCCCTGGGAACCTCTGGAACCCTGGAACCTCCTCTTATAAAATCTCCGCCTCGCCGGGAGGACCGATGGACAGCGACCAACCGGGGCGTGGCCCGGACGACACCGGGTTCAACGCGATCTGGTCCTCTGACGGCGTCACGCGAACGCTGTCGTCGACTGACGCCGCCCTCCTTGCCGATCTCCCGTTCCTCTTTTCCGGCGGCCAGCGTTTCGGTCCGTACCAGATCGTGCGCCCGCTCGGCAAGGGCGGGATGGGGCAGGTCTACGAGGCCGATGAGATAGACAGCGGCCGCCGCGTCGCGGTGAAGATCCTCAGCCGCGGGATCGGCGACGATGAGGAGCGCGAGCGGTTCCTGCGCGAAGGGCAGCTTGCCGCGTCGCTCAGCCACCCCAACTGCGTTTATGTGTTCGGCACCAGCGAGATCCAGGGCTTCCCGGTCATCGCGATGGAGCTCGTGCCCGAAGGCACGCTCAGGGATCGCGTCGTGGCCGGCGCGCCGATGGCGGCGTCGGCGGCGGTGGACGCGATTCTGCAGGTGATCGCCGGTCTCGAGGCCGCGGCGTCGATCGGGATCCTCCATCGCGACATCAAGCCGTCGAACTGCTTCGTGCACCGGGACGGGCGCGTGCTCGTCGGCGACTTCGGCCTTTCCGTCGCGACCGCAGCCCACGCGCCTGGCGACCGGGCGGGGACGATTCTGGGGACGCCGGGTTTCGCCTCGCCCGAGCAGCTCCGTGGAGACTCGCTCGACGTCCGCTCCGACATCTATTCGGTAGGCGCGACGCTCTTCTACCTGCTCGCGGGACGCGCGCCATTCGACGATCAGAGTACGACGGCGATCATGGCCAGGGTCGCAACAGAGCCGCCGCCGTCGCTCTTTGCAGTGCGTCCCGGTCTTCCGCGCCGTCTCGCCCTCATCGTCGCGAAATGCCTGGCGAAGAACGCGGCCGAGCGGTACGAGAGCTATGCTGCGCTGCAGGCGGCGCTCGAGCCGTTCGGCTCCGCTCGTCTGGCGCCCGCGCCAATCATCCGGCGGTTCGCGGCCGGTCTGATCGACAACTACGTGACGAGCCTCCCGGCGATCCCGGTCGTGAGCTATCTGGCGCTTCAGCCGCTCAGCCCTTCGCATCACAGCCACGGACTCATCGTCAGCGTCGTGGTCGTGATCACGCGGATCATCTATTACGGGCTGCTCGAGGGATGGCGGGGCGTATCGGTCGGCAAGGGCCTCATGGGGCTTCGCGTTGTCGACGCCGACCAGGTCGCGCCGGGCGTTCGGCTCGCGGCGTGGCGCGCGCTCCTCTTCGCGCTTCCGTCGCAGGCGATCGTGGAGACGATCACCTGGCTGGTGGTCGCCCGGGCGCCCGACGTGTCCGGCGGGTTCCTCTACACCGTGACCGGGCTGGCGTATGTGGCTGTCCTTTTCTGCACCGCCCGACCCTCGAACGGTTATCTCGGCGTCCACGATCGATGGACCCGGACGCGGGTCGTCGGGCGCCGCGTCAGCATCGAGGGGCGCGCGCGTGTGGAGCGGCAGCATCCCTCCGAGACGGCGATCGCGGGAGATGTGCGGATTGGGCCCTATCTTCTTCCCGAGGGCGCGCCAACGCGCGTGGATACGCCGGTGTCGCTGCTCGGATTCGACGATAAATTGCGCCGCCGTGTGTGGATCGATTTCCTCCCGCCTGGAACGCCCGCGCTGAGCGCGGCGCGTCGCGATCTCGACCGTCCGGCGCGCGCGCGATGGTTGGCCGGCCGTCGAGACGGCCCCGAGTGCTGGGACGCATACGAAGCGGTCGACGGGCAGCCGCTGCGGGATCTCGCGGCGACGCCGCAGCACTGGTCGCGCGTCCGTCACTGGCTGGACGATCTCGCCCGCGAAATCGCCGCCGGGTTCGCCGACGGCACGCTGCCTCCGCTGAATCCGAACTGCGTCTGGATCGGCCGCGACGATCGCGCGCGTCTGCTCGAGTGGACGCGGCCGGGCGCCGGCGTGCAGGACCCGCCCGAGCCGAAGGCCGCCGATCTTCAGTCGGCGCAGCAGCTCTTGTACGCCGTCATCGTCGGCGCGCTGCTCGGCGTGGCGCCGGACGCGGCCCGCCAACTGCCGCCGAACACGCCGCTGCCCCTGCCCGCGCGAAAGACGCTGCTGGGGCTGCGGGACGCGGCGTTTGCGTCTGCGTCGGCGCTGCTCGACGGCATTTCCGCGGCGCTCGCCTCGCCGGCGCACTATCCGCGCGGAAAGCGCGCGCTGCAGATCGCGGCCAGCGCGGCGCTCCCGCTGCTGCTGACCGCGGTCACCGTTGGCGGCGTGGTCGCGCTGAGTCGTCGGGACGCCGGCAGCGAGAAGATCCTTGCGCTCCAGGCCTGTCTGGACGCGATCGACAACGCGGCGAAGGCGCTGCGAAAAGGACCGGATCCGCGGGCGGAGCAGAAGCAGCGGGATGCGGAGATCTATATCGCCGAGCACCTGAGCGACGCCGTCAGGGATCCGGCCACGTGGAACCGGTCCGTTCCGAATCTCGGCGCGCGCGCCGGCCGCGCGCGCGCGCGGCACGCGCTCGACGCGCATCCGGTTCGGAGCGTCGACGATGTGCGGCGGGCCGACGCCGCCGTCTCGCAGCTCATGGATGAACAGCGGAGCGGCCTGTCGAGGCTGAGCACCTGGACGGGCCTCTGGGTGCTCGCGATCGCGATCTCATCGGGCACGTTCGTCATCACCATCGTGATGAGCGCGCTCGGCGCGGCGGTGACCGGCAGCGGCTTCACCTTCCGGCCCTTTGGCGCGCGCCTCGTCAACCGGCGCGGGCAGCCGGCCTCGCGCGTCCGCGCGCTGTGGCGCTCCGGCGTGACCTGGACGCCCGTCTTCGCGACGCTCGCGCTCTTCACGTTCACGCCGAAGCCGCCCGACTACCGTCCCGCAATCCTGCTGCTGCAGACGTCGCTGATGCTCGGGATGATCGCCGCCGCGGTCTGGGCGGCCTATCATCCGTCACGCTCGATCCAGGATCGTCTGTCGGGCACATGGATCGTGCCGCGGTAAGATGAAAGCGACAGTGGCGACTTACACAGCAAAAGACATCACCGTCCTCGAAGGGCTCGAGCCCGTCCGCAAGCGGCCGGGCATGTACATCGGCGGCGTCGGCAGCACGGGCCTCCATCATCTGGTCTGGGAAATCCTCGACAACGCCGTTGACGAGGCGATGAACGGCTACGCCTCGAACATCTCCGTCACGCTGCACGAGGATGGCTCGTCGATCACCGTCGTGGACGACGGCCGCGGGATTCCCGTCGACAAGCATCCGAAAACGAAGAAGAGCGCCCTCGAGGTGATCTTTACCACCCTGCACGCCGGCGGCAAGTTCGAGGCGGGCAACTACAAGACCGCCGGCGGCCTCCACGGCGTCGGCGCCAGCGTCGTCAACGCCCTGTCGAAGGAGCTGATCGCGACGGTCAAGCGGGACGGCGCCACCTGGGAGCAGCGCTTCAAGCAAGGCCAGCCGGTCGGGACGGTGAAGAAGCTCGGCGCGGCGCGGGGGACGGGGACGACGGTCTTCTTCCGGCCCGACGCGACGATCTTTCCGAAGATCGAGTTCGACGCCGACGTCATCAAGGAGCGCCTCGAGATTTCCAGCTACCTGCACAAGGGCGTGCGGATCGCGTTCGAGGACGAAGCGAAAGACCAGAAGGTCGTCTTCCACCACACCGAAGGGCTGGTCGCATATCTGAGCAAGATCGTTACCGAACGATCCGCCGTGCCGGTCCATGACGTGCCGTTCACGCTCGCGCGCGAGAACGACGAAAGCGGCATCAGGCTGGACCTCGTGCTGCAGTGGACGCAGTCGACCGACGAGCACGTGCGGAGCTACGTCAACGGAATCCCGACGGGCTCTGGCGGCACCCACGAGAACGGGTTCCGTGCGGGACTGGGGAAAGCCGTCCGCAATTTCATCGAGACCCACAATCTTTCTCCGAAAGGCGTCACGCTCACGGCGGAGGACATCCGCGAGGGGCTTCACGGCGTGCTGAGCGTATTCCTGCAGGAGCCTCAGTTCCAGGGACAGACCAAGGATCGGCTCAACAACCCCGAAGCGATGGCAGCCGTCGACTCACAAGTCCGTCCGGCTCTCGAGCACTGGCTGAACACCAACATCTCGGTCGCCGAAGCGATCGTCGCGCGCATCATTCTCGCGGCGCGCGCGCGCGAGGCGAGCCGGGCGGCGCAGCAGGAAGTCTCGCGAAAGACCGCCACGTCGAACCGTCTCACGCTTCCGGGGAAGCTGAGCGACTGCACGTCCCCCGGCCGCGACGACAGCGAGCTGTTCATCGTCGAAGGAGACTCCGCGGGAGGATCCGCGAAGCAGGGGCGCGATCGCACCCGCCAGGCGATCCTGCCGCTTCGCGGCAAGGTGCTGAACACCGAGAGCGCATCGCTCGCGAAAGTCCTCGAGAACAAGGAGCTCTCGGATCTCGTGACCGCGCTCGGCTGCGGCCTCGGCAAGAACTTCGACCTCGCGCGCATGCGCTACGGGAAGGTGATCATCCTCGCCGACGCGGACTCCGACGGCCATCACATCGCGACGCTGCTCATGACGTTCATCTACCGCCATATGCCGCAGCTCATCACGTCCGGCCGCGTCTTCCTCGCGCAGCCGCCTCTCTATCGCATCGACATCGGCAAGGAGACGTTCTGGGCGCTGGACGACGCGCACCGGGATCGGCTGCTCAAAGCGCACGGCAACGGCCGGGCGAATGCCGAGATCACCCGGTTCAAGGGCCTCGGCGAGATGATGCCGAAGGTGCTCTGGGAGACCACGCTCAACCCGCGCACGCGCCGCCTGCTGCGCGTCGACATCGCCGATCACATCGTGACCGATCGCGTGATCAACGAATTGATGGGAAAGGACCCGTCCGCGCGCTTCCGGTTCATCATGGAGCGCGCGGAAGAAGCGGTCGAACTGGACGTGTAACGACCAACCGGCCCGAATCGGGGTCTAACTCCATGCCAGCCAGGAGAGAGAGGTATGGACATGCGACACGTGACACGCGCCCTGCTCGTTGGCTTCCTCGTTCTCCTCGTTACAGTTACGGGCCGCGCGGCGGACGTCGCCGTCCGCGGGACGGTCGTCGATCCGGCAGGGTCGCCGATTCCTGGTGCGACGGTCGAGCTGCGCGCGGGCACGAGCCTGGCCGGGAAGACAACCACCGCAGCCGACGGCGGATTCGTGTTCGAGAATGTCGCCGGAGGCAACTATGAAATTCGCGTGACACTCACCGGCTTCCGCCAGACCGTCGTTCGGATCGCCATCGGTAGCGCCGCGCCGCAGCCGCTCACGGTGAAGCTCCTCATCGGCAGCGTTTCGGAGACGGTTAC
>Ga0310810_10000977_pt1 | contig 28931 bp, 23 predicted proteins | sample NCmetagenome_FD_207641 | JGI IMG/M metagenome (GOLD analysis project Ga0310810, IMG submission 207641) | Soil microbial communities from experimental microcosm in Duke University, North Carolina, United States - NC | ecosystem: Engineered > Artificial ecosystem > Soil microcosm > Unclassified ... | reverse complement strand
CCTGTATACACACTACCTGTTCCAATCCATAATGTATTTTGCTTGTCTTCATAAATAGCAACAACCATATTATTGCTGATACTTGTTGAGTCGTTAGATTGATTACGATAATTAAAAAATTTCCCCGTTTGCGCATCAAAACGGTCCAGGCCATTTTCACCACCCACCCAAAGAACGCCTTCATGATCTACTAAAACAGCCGACACCCAATCAACACTAACGCTTGCCGGATCATTTGGATCATGAGGAAAGTGTGTAAAGATGCCGGTAGCAGGATCAAACCGTTCAAGCCCTTGTCCTTGTGCAGCTATCCAAATGATTCCTGAGGAATCAATGCAAATCGCTTCGAGGAAATCGGTTGCAAGAGAATTAGAATCATCCGGGTTATTCTTATAGTTGGTCATTTGGTAGCCATCGTATTTGAAAAGCCCCTTTTTGGTCGCAAGCCACATATACCCATACTTATCCTGAACAATGCCGCTAACATGCGAAAATACTTGTCCTTCAGGTGGCAGAACTTTGTTAAAGAATATTTCTTGCGGGCTGGCTGGGTAAGTCTCCATCAGCAGGAAGAAGAGAACAAAACAGAATGGAGGTTTGGGTTTCATTGAATAATCTCTTTATTTCAATGTCTTATTTAAAAGAAATCTGTGATCTATTATTATAATTTGTCCCCCTAATTGACAAATTCATTCATTCGATGACTCGTATTTTTAATAACACTTGCATACCACCGGCACAGTTGTCGCCATGCATCAGGTCAATAATTCTTATGTAGTAATCATTTAGCTTTCCGTTGTTGTCCGTTGCGGATAATCGGCGTCAATCTAAAGTTAGATTTATTTTAATATTTATGAATTATATTTTGTTTTCCGCTTTCTTTGGCAGGAATTTATCAAATACGGTGAGGCACATGGTTTTGAAGAAGTTGGACCTCCATTAACGTATTTAGAACAGTAACGGCAGACACAAATTACGAACGTACAACAGCGAAGTTTTGCGTTAGCGGGAGAAAGGGGAGTAATCAACTTAGAAAATGGCCACCAGAAAGCGGTTCACCGGAACGGTTTTTTTTAGGCTTCATATATATTCAAGATATTATCACCGCATTAACTTTGGAATCACGGAATATCAGCACAGCAGAAAGCCCTGGACGTTGTGCGTCACCCTAAAAAAAGAGACTGTTGGCTCAGGAAACATCTATAACTTACAATAATTAATCTTAAAAATCGACGCATGAACAAAACTGGGCCAATTGTCATTATTGAAGATGATGTCGATGACCAAGATATTTTGATAGAAATCTTCAAAGAACTTAATTACGATAATAAACCTATTTTCTTTACCGACAGTCTACTGGCTTTGGAGTATTTGACCGACACAGATATTGAACCTTTTCTTGTGCTTTCTGATATAAATATGCCCAAATTAAATGGGATGGAATTAAGAGAAAAGGTTCACAATAATGAAGATTTGAGATTAAAGTCCATTCCTTACCTTTTCTTTTCTACTAGTGCGGAACAGAGACATGTAATTGACGCTTATTCAAGATCTATTCAAGGGTTCTTTGTCAAGCCAAGTAATTATGATAAATTGAAAAAGGTTATCGTAAAAATTGTTGAGTATTGGCAAGAATGCGAATCGCCTAATTATATTAAAAATGCTCAATAAAATATTTACTCAATTGTGGACTTCTCGCGGAGTTTAAGGACGAACGCACAGCAAGGGGCCTTCTGCAATGCTGGCTACAGAACATATCCTGATCGATATATCGCTAATCACTGATCAGGTCACCTAACTTACATGCGGCCTCGAAGTTATTTTCTGCACATTTAGGGATTCCCGGTATAATAGGTCTAAATTACCCTGAATGTACAAATGTTGACCCCGGACTTGCAAAAACAATCATTGAGCTCTTTATATGAGTTAATGGCTTTCAAAATCGATGAATTACGGGCTGTGGGAAACCCCATGCCGGATCACGAAGAATTCTCGAAGTTAAGAGCCGACATCCTGCTTATACAAAGTATCATAAATACTAAAAAGGTTGAAAAACACCCCGGGCTATAACGTCTAAACGAAATAACGTTAGGGCCACATCAAAAAGAAAAAGCCCCTTTTTTGAGGGGCTTTTTAATGGATAATTCGTTGTTGGTTTTTTCGGTTTTATATGTTGAATAACGTTGATTAGCTAAATTTTAAGTTCCCAATAATCCTTCTCAACTTTAGTAATTTGACCCTAATAAGTAAGAAGTTACCGCCCAAGCTGCTATAAGGTTCAATTCTCACCTTCTCTTTATACTTGCAAAGGATGGCATTGAAAATCAAGGTACGTTCGCATAGATCAATAAGAGGTGGCAATTCAAGCCGATGATCAAACACCTTAACGAATTATTCGTTTGCCTCTGTATGCCGGAAACTCAATGTTGATATATAACGCCACTATTACTATCCAAACTATTATGATTATCATAATGGTTGTTGTTTTGCTTTTAATGATCTCGGTTCTCGAAAGGGTTTACTTCAGATTGTTTAAAAACCCGAAAACGGATCGATTAGCGTTTTCCAGATTGGAATTTTTAAATAAGCGCAAAGCAGGACGGAGAGTTTATGACAAAATCTCAAGTTGCATTCACAAAAAACACACCCGAAAATGAATTCCTCTTTAGCGAAGAAGAAAGGAAATTTGTCAATTCTCTCCCACAACAAATATCGATATTCAGAGGGATGACGTTGGAAGAATACGAATCCGGAAACTTTGGAATTTCTTGGACACTAGATGAAACAATAGCCAAATATTTTCTTACTACATTTAGACGAAATTATGACACAGCCAATAGCGAGAAGATGGTGCATTCCTTAGCCATAGATAAAAACCAAATCGTGGCGTACTTCAATGATAGAAAGGAAAAAGAGATATTTTTTACTGCAATTGCCAAAAATAAATATAAGCATCATTCAAGTGCACAAGCAATAAAAGATTTAGAATGTCCAGAAGGCAGAGAGGCTTCTATTCAAAATAGTTAAAGACAAGTGACGCGACAGTTCATTCATCGATGATGGTTACTGGGTAAACATTTTCGTAAACAAATATTTCTCTTGGATCCCTTTAATTCGTTTTAATCGAACATTCGTATCTGGGTCCCGGTGTGTTCGCGGAGGTTAAAGGAGTTTGGAGAAAAGCGAAGGGTGGACGCTGATTTTTCTTTTGTCATCTTTTGCTTTCTTTTTTGCGAAGTATTTTTGTTGCTAATTTGTTGCCCAATTTCACTGAGACGGCGACTGACAATGGTTTTTACTTTCGTATCGGGAAGTAACCGCAATAAATAAACTTAAGTACGGTGGTTTCGGACGCAAGTTTCGGCGAGTCTAACTTAATAAACTCTACAAAACATCGGACAATGAGGCCAAAATTTCAATCCAAACAATCTGTTATCATCGGCGCGCCAATTGAAAAAGTATGGGTATATAACCTGGATCTTTTGAAAATAGCTGACTATCATCCACGAGTGAGCAAGGTTGACCTTATTTCGGACAGACAATTTCGGGAAGTTGGTGTGGCCTATCAGTGTCACTTGAAGGACGGTAAAAATACTTGTATAGAAAAGGATATTGAAATTATTCCAATGCAGAAAATTGTGACAGTGTTTTTATCAGACACAATGGGTCTCACAAAGTTGTTGCCAGACTACATTGTCGAATCGACGTTGGAAAAAATTTCCAACATGACAACAAAAGTGGAGATTTCCCATTTTTATTCGAGCTCAAAATTTAAAGTTTGGTTACTGAATCTTATTATCAAACCCAAAATTGCCCGCGAGACAACTGATACCCTGGCCGCAATGAAATACAAAATTGAACATGGATATCAAAACTTTTTTCAGGGACACAAGTAAGGTTTCAAAAATGGCGACTGTCATTATTTTTCTTGCTCTGGTTCGCTGTATTGTCGAACCATTTAGGTTGCAACATTACTCTCCCAAATCACTGACTTTCGGTACTATAGAGCCCTATTTAATTGGTTCGCTCATTTCAGCGCTGGGATTGCTCGCAATGACAATTCTTTTTTATTTCGGGAGGTACAGGATTATTATTGTGATTTCGATCTTGACAATCGCAATTTTATTTGTCGTTAGAGGTATTTATTTATTGCCATAATGGATTTGACAGCATTATTAAAAGCGATGGGCCTTTGTTTGATGGCGATTCTTATTGAAGCTCTGTCGGTAACAAAAAGAGGAAGGTTATGGTTTGAGCAGTTAAAAAGACCCAGGTATTCGTTCTCGTTACGTATCTGGTATTTGGTAGGAGCGATTTACTATATTATTTTTGGAATTATTGGGTATAGGCAATTTTCCAGTCGCCTGGGTTTTTCTTCAGCTACGGTTTTTTTATTGGTAGCTGTAATGATACTAAATGGGTTGAGTAATTTTATTATTTTCAAATACAGGTCATTACAGTGGTTTTATTTGGTAATCTACCCTTTTGGTTTGTTATTGTTGACCTTAATTATCATTCTGGCCCCCTATGATAAGCTTTCGGCGATTTTGGCCTCTGCATATTTTCTATGGCTGATTTATGACATTTATTACAGTTACAAATTATGGAAACTTAACTGCTGACGGTTCTGAACCTTAGATATTTTCACTAACTAATATAGAAATGACGCTGTTAATTATTTTGACGTTTATAATGGGTTATGCTGCCATCACATTAGAGCACAGTATAAAGATAAATAAGGCAGCAACTGCCCTGGTAACCGGGGTTATTTGTTGGACTATTTATGTCTTGTCTGAACCAGATAAACATCTTGTCACGGAGCAATTAATGAAACACCTTGGGGAAGTTTCAGGAATTTTATTTTTTCTATTAGGCGCGATGACAATCGTCGAGCTCATAGATGCCAACGACGGTTTCCAGGTGATTACAGACCGGATCAAAACCAGGAGTGCTGTAAAACTTCTTTGGGTAATTGCCATTATTACTTTTTTCCTGTCAGCTATTTTGGACAATCTTACCACAACAATTGTCATTGTTTCATTACTAAGAAAGTTGATTTCTGATAAAAGGCAGCGTTTATTATTTATTGGAATAACTGTAATAGCGGCGAATGCAGGTGGGGCCTGGTCACCGTTGGGAGATGTAACTACAACAATGCTGTGGATCGGCGGCCAGATTACTGCGGCGAATACTGTAAAGGGATTATTTATGCCAAGCGTTGTTTGCCTGTTAATTCCATTGTTGCTAATTTCTCCAACATTAAAAGGTACCGTCATGGCGGTGGTAAAGGATGAAAAACAGCAACTGAAGCCGGTGTTTCATCGGAACTTTGTGTTTATACTTGGCATCAGTGTGTTGATTTTTGTGCCTTTTTTCAAAACTGTGACGCATTTGCCACCTTTTATGGCCATACTTTTTGGGCTTGGATTTATCTGGATTGTTACGGAAATCCTCCACAGTCAAAGCGACACAGCCGACAAGCATGCGTTATCCGTAGCTTATGCACTGCGTAAAATTGACACACCAAGTATTTTGTTTTTTCTTGGCATTTTAGTGAGCATTGCTGCCTTGCAATCAACAGGCCAATTAACCCAACTTGCACAATGGCTAACCAGCACTATAAAAAATGATACGGTTATTGTAATATGCGTCGGATTGCTTTCGGCGGTGGTCGACAATGTGCCACTTGTTGCTGCTTCACAAGGCATGTATGGCCTGGAGCAATATCCTACTGACAGTTTCTTTTGGCAATTTTTAGCGTATGCTACGGGTACTGGCGGAAGCGCATTGATCATTGGCTCCGCCGCAGGCGTGGCAGCGATGGGTATGGAAAAAATTACGTTCTTTTGGTACTTAAAGCGAATCTCCTGGCTTGCATTAGCAGGTTACTTTGCGGGTATTATAATCTACCTTATTCAATATAAATTGGTCCATTAAATGATTTTTTGCCTGTTAGCGCATGCTTTCAATCAGATTAATTGCATTAGCGACGCCGTCCTCTTTCCTGATAAGGTGCATCATTTGTTCGCTGTTAACATACAATTCTTTATTATCGAGCAATTCCCTCGCTAAATTAACCAAAGAGTTTGCACTCAATTTTTTTAGTGGCGCAGGTTTCAGTCCCACCCCTTTTTTGTACGACTGATTGCCCCAAAAATGTTGATCGCCGAAGGGATAAAGGATGGGACAAGTGAGAAACGGTTTTCCCGCACGTAAACATTCCGCAATCGTACCAATGCCGCCATGATGAATCACAGCCCTGGTTTTTGGCAACAATTTATCGTATGGTGTATTGTTGATAACTCTTATGTTTGGATTTTGCTCCAATTCTATGGCATCGTTTAATCCCCACCCTCTAACAATGATCAATCGTGATTTTAATTCCCTGGTCAATCGGTCGACGGTATTGGGTAAGTTTAAATCACTTTTATATGGCATACTGCCAAACGTAAGCAGTAAAGGGGGAGGTCCATTGTCGAGGAAACGAACAGTTTCCGGATCTAAGTCTTGCGTGGAATTTTCGAGCCAAAACCCTGTAAAATGGCAGTTTGAAGGATAATCTTCTGGCCGTGGTAAGAAATGGGTGCTGAGACCATAGATTGAAGGAAAATACTGTTTTGGATGTTTCATTACCAACCCAAGGCTACGTCTGAATTTTTTAATAGGTGTGCTCATCATTTTCATTCCCAGGTCTGATAGTTTGTAGGTTGCCCTATTAAGAAAAGAAGGTAGTCGTAAAAAGCTTATAATTGGATTGCAGAATGCAGTTGTGGGTTCGATTGCAGGAACGACGTTCGTTCTGATGAACTTGCACGGAAGAGCTTCAGCGAAATAGTCCGCCATTGCCTTTACATGAAATAATACCAGGTCACTACCTTTTGAAGCTTCATAAAATGTCGCAAGGGCATTTTCGATCATAGGGTAAATAAGCCGGCTCAAATGCTTTCGGGCACTAAAGGGATTGCTCATCATTTTTTTCCCTTCTTCCGAGTTCAAAATTTCCTGGAAGTCCGCATCAACAGCAACAAAAGGCAGGTCATAGGAGTTAATAAAAGGACCAAAATTGGCTGCGGAGGAAATAGTAACATCATGTCCGCGCATTTTAAGTGCTTTTCCCAGCACAGCGAAAGGCTGAACATCGCCTCTTGTACCCAGGGTAAGCAAAGTAATTTTCATTCTGCAATTTTTGGCAAGGTAGCTGTTATTAGGATTTAGGGTTGTCGTTTTTTCGCTGAATAGCAAATCATTTTTTGTTCAAGGCCGTCATATGGGTTCTTCCGGCTCGGAGTGCAACACACTTTGGGTTGATCATTTTCCCAAAACAGGGATCGATAAATCACTGCGATACACAGCGCTTTCCTACGCAAACCATATTGCTTCATTAAGCGTCAAAGGAGAAAGGTGCGCCTAAGCGGAAGCCTTTTCATTTATCTCAAAATCAAATCGCATTAATAAATGACTACCTAAAAGGAGTAATCTGGCAAAATTTTTGAATTTCACCAAATGGATTTGCAAAAAAGCAAATGCAGTCAACAATGAAAACGGTGACTCAATTCCAGCAATATGCTGAAAAATCATTAAATCAGCACTTAACGCAATTGTCTGTGCAATACCAAAACAGGTCCTTTGAAAAGGAAACAAAATTACAGGCCTTTAAAGATCACAGGCAAATATTCAACAACGAACTTTCGCAAAAAATAGAGTCGTTGTTAAAAAACGAGGAGCATAGCCCATGGCTGATGGCGGAACTTGAAGAACTAAAGCGAACATTTATGGAAAAGTTGAGTATGGAGAGATTATATGAATGACGTAGAAATCGCCGGCACTCGTTAGTATATCTATTCCAGTTTTGTAAGAAAGAAGAGATAAAATGAGGTCATGCCAGCCTTTGCGCTTCTTCCTGGCTTGCATATTCTCCTTCCGGTTCGGGCAAAACTTTGATAAGGGAATTCTGCAAAGATATAATTGAGGAAGCGGAATAAAGACCAATCCTGCCACCGGAATAAGTGTAATCTATCAATGTAAGTTTAACTATGTTATCAACAGAAAGCTCGATATAATGACCATAACGGATGAACTTAAAATAAAATGATCTCGTTTCAGAAACGGTGAAAAAATTAGATTGGATATCATTGAAGATGAAATTTTTCCTGTAATCAAGAGGATTAAATCCCCACGCTCTTATCTGCACGATGCCATTGACGACGTTGAACGAAATAAAATAACCGCTACCATTTTCATCGATATCACTAACCAATCCAAGTTTTCCCATTCCCTCAACGGTAAGTGACCCTTCCCAAATAAAACTGCCGGATGGCCTTTCAAAACAAAATATTTCGTAGCCGCTTTTCGAGCTACATATCCACTTTCCTTCTTCCTGCTTAAAAGATGCCGTTGGATTGGCAAGGAGCTGGCCTACGAGTCCGAATTTATACTGATCAATCGCTCTTGTCACCATTTGTTCCCACCTGTAATAACTTTTTAACAGAAGCCTTCCGTTTTCATCAACATCAAGCTGCTTCGGGGGAGGCAATACACGGAGAGCGTCAATTCTGCCATAGGCATAGAAGAAATTATAAAGCAGGAGATGTTCACCGTCCTGTAGAATTCTGGCCGCATAATTCCCATGTGGGAGGATTACATCAGCGTGAAAGGAATGATATTCTCCAAAAAATTCAGGGGCAAACCAATACCGGACCTTGATATCTTCCCTGATCGAGCCCATCAGGTAATACCTGCCATGAAATTGAAAGACACAGGGACATTCAATGTCGTCATACACAAGTGGGCATAGCAGCGGGGGCATTAATTCGACAACATCACCAGTGATCTTTACCAGGCCCACGCATCCCCGGCGCGAGACTGGACCAAAAACCGTTCGTGCACCAATTAACAGGTATACTTCTCCCTTATATTCCACTTTAAACGGGTCACGGAAACTTAACCATGTCCTCGGATTGGTGGTAGATGTTTCGTAATACACTCCCTTTGGTTCAATCGGGAAAATGTCCTTTTGTTTTTTTTCCCAATCCATAAGATCCTTCGATTCCGCGTAGCCGATCCTGGATATAACGCCACGGTCTTTGCGTTGTAGGCCCGTATAGTACATTTCAAATTTTTCTTCAACGCCACAGACATGCATGGTCCATAACATGTCATCATCCCATTCTCCGGGCTGGCCGACAAATAAAGCATTCTTAACTCTTTTCCAGGACATACAATCTTTAGAGATCGCATGGGCAATATAATCATGATTGGGTATAATAAGGTGAAACAAATGGTATGTACCCTCGTGGTTGATTATAGTTATATCACCAATTTCCCAATCGCTAAAGCCCGAACCGGAGTACATAAAATTCTAATCTAGTTCTAATAAAATTACAAATATCAGGCCTTGTTAAAGGAGTAATTTTACAGAAATCACACCCGGAATTCTCAATGGGCAAATATTATATTCAGCTATTCAGTCCTCATGGACTTATAAGATTTTCACGACCGGAGATAGGGCGCGATCGGGATACAGGCGGACAGGTCAAATACCTTATTGAACTCCTATATGCACTGTCGCAGCACCCCTCGGTAAGAAAGGTTGATCTTTTTACCAGGAGAATAAATGACAAGAGAACATCTTCATCCTATGAAAAGGAAATAGAGGTTGTAAACGATAAAGCCAGGATTATCAGAGTGACATGCGGCGGAAATAATTATCGTCCCAAAGAATCTTTATGGGAATACCTTGATGAATTCGTAGACAAAACGGTCCGGTTCATTGAGAAACAGGACGATTTTCCGAATGTAGTTCATGGACATTATGCTGACGGCAATTATATCGCCGAGCAGGTCAGCCAGATTTATGGAATTCCTTTTATTGCTACCGGGCATTCTCTCGGAAGAAACAAAAAAAATGTTCTATTGAAGGAAGGATGGGACGAATTGAAGATAAATGAGAAATTTAACATGAACCGACGCATCGAGGTCGAAGAAAAGACCCTGCTTTCGGCAGACCTGGTAATTGTGAGCACGCGGGATGAATTCGAAACTCAGTACAGCCTATATAAGAATAGGCTTGCCAGGTTTGAAGTAATTCCACCTGGCGTTAATACTCATCTATTTTATCCCTTTTACAGGCTCGAGATGCCGTCCTTCAAAATGACAATCGAACAGGAACAGGCGGTATATCGCGTAAATTCAGATATAGAGCGATTTCTTTTTAATCCTGCCAAACCGCTGATTCTCTCGATTGGCAGGGCGGACAGAAGAAAAAATTTTGAAACCATCGTCCAATCTTTTGGTCAGGATAAAGAATTGCAGGCAATGGCAAACCTGGCCATCTTTGCGGGCGTCAGAAAAGATATTACTAAGATGGGCGCAGATGAACAGGATTTGTTGACCAACCTGTTATTGTTAATGGACAAGTATGATTTGTATGGTAAGATGGCCATTCCGAAAAAAAATGACCCGTTTTTGGAAGTGCCTGAAATTTATCGGATAGCTGCCCGCAAAAGAGGTGTGTTTATCAACGCAACTCCCTGTGAAAATTTCGGATTGACAATTTTGGAAGCTGCTGCGTGCGGGTTGCCAGTAGTCGCTTCTTCAAATGGCGGCCCACGGGAAATACTCACAAATTGCGAGAACGGCGTTTTGGTGGATGTAGAAAATCCAAAAGAGATTGCCGAGGCCCTGAAGCAAATGGTGGCTGATGAAACAGTTTGGGAAAAATATTCCTCTAATGGAATTACGAACACCAGTCAACTTTATTCATGGGATGCACACTGTAACAGATATTTATTTATTATTGATGAATTGTTTAAAAAAAAGGAGAAATACCCTTCCTCCATTGCAGGCAAAAATTCATTTGGGCAAAAGCTCGCTAAAGCAAAGCAATTCATCATTTCGGACCTCGACGGGACTCTTGTTGAGGGAAATCAATCCGATGGACTAAAAGAACTCACTCACTGGGTGAACGAACATAACGATGACGTCGTGTTTGGTGTGGCAACGGGCAGAAACAGGGAAATTACGCAACAGGCATTTGAAAAATACCACTTGCCAAACCCCGATATTCTTATCTGTTCGGCTGGCTCTGAGATTTATTACACTCGAAACTTCATTGCGGACAATGGCTGGAAAAGTCATATCGATTATCAATGGAAACGTGAAGAATTGCAAAACGAACTATCAAAATTTCCAAAAATCTGCCTGCAGGAGGGGGCCGCCCAATGGCAATTCAAACTTAGTTATTACGTGGATGAGGATTTTGATGAGGACGACCTCGCTAATCTTTACAAATTCCTGGACGATCACAAGCTGAGAGCAAAAATATTTTTGACTGAGAATCGGTACCTGGATATTCTTCCTTTCAGAGCCGGCAAAGGCAACGCTGTCAGGTATCTCAGCTATAAATGGAAAGTTCCACTGGAGCAATTTATTACAGCCGGCAACAGTGGTAATGACAAAGACATGCTTAACGGCAAAACCAAAGGTATCGTTGTAGCTAATTACAGCTCCGAAATGGAAGAATTGAGAAATAATCGGTTCGTTTATTTTACCAGGAATCCGCTTGCCAAAGGCGTAATGGAAGGTATTAGTTTTCATTTGTCATAGCATTGACTACATTGCAGAAGCCTTTAAGTGGTACGCCGGGATAGGCTCTGAGCATTGGCCCTTTTGTAAACCGAGTTAGTAATTTCGAAGACAAAATCTGGCACGTGCATTTTCAAAAAAAGGTAGGATTAAAACAGCCAGGTTAGGTATTATTCCAATACTAATTTAGTAAAATCATTTTCTACTCCCGAATTAGAATTCTATTAGAATACACACGTACACATTGCTGCTATTAATTCAGTAAAACTTTCAACGTGATCTTGTGAATAGGTCAAATGTGGTTAGACTTTGAATAATTCAATCATCCTTTGTTATTTAAGCTTTTATCTTTGCTGTTCTGCCAATTCTTTTTTTCTTCGGAGCGATGAAAGTATTTTGTTAATAAAACTTAAATGTGGCAATTCATAAAACAAAAAATCAATGTTGTATTTAGGGGTATCCATAACGAAAAAATAAAAACCGGTTTTCTGCAGTCGATACCGTTTTGGACAGCCTCATTAATTACTGGGCTTATTGCAGTTCTCTATGCAAAATTCTTTTCGCTGGCGGAAATCGGTTCGGCGTACATTTTTAGACACCATTCGTGGTCATTATTTATCCTGACTCCCGCCTGTTTTTTGCTGGCATGGTGGATAATATTAAGATTCGCCCCGTACGCAAGGGGAAGTGGCATACCACAGGTAATGGCCGCGATCGAACTGGCCACACCAAAGTATGGCAACAAGGTTGATAAATTGTTAAGCGTTCGCATAATCGCCGTCAAAATTATTTCCAGTCTTGTCATGGTCTTCGGCGGGGGGGTAGTTGGACGGGAGGGACCAACGATACAAATTGCGGGGTCGGTCTTTCGCTCGGTTAATCAGATACTGCCTTCCTGGTGGCCAAAAATTTCAAAAAAAAATATGATTATGACGGGGGCTGCGGCGGGGCTTGCAGCTGCATTTAATACGCCGCTGGGTGGAATTGTCTTTGCAGTGGAAGAACTGACGAAAACGCATATCAGTTACTTCAAAACCGCACTGTTTACTGCTATCATTATTGCCGGCCTGACGGCCCAGGCATTATTAGGACCCTACTTGTACCTGGGATATCCAAACGTAACGGATTTGTCGTCCCACATTTTTATATGGGTAATAATTATTGCAATCGTGGCCGGTCTTGCAGGCAGTATGATGTCAAAGGTGATTCTTGCTTTGATACGATGGAAATCTTCTTTTCAGTTCAAATGGCAACATATTTTATATATACTTGCCTGTGCGACCACCATTGTGTCGCTCGCATATTTTCTTGATGGTGTAGTGCTGGGATCGGGTAGGGAATTAATGACCAGTTCGCTTTTTACAAATGACAAATATGCGCCGTTTCAGACACCCGTTTTGAGGATACTGGGTCCTGTTTTGTCATTTACAACGGGCGCTGCTGGGGGGATATTTGCGCCATCACTTGCAAGCGGTGCGGGTATAGGTTCATTTATGGCCGGACTTCTTCAACTTTCAGAATCAAATTCCAATATTATTATTCTGTCAGGAATGGTGGGATTTCTTACGGGTGTTACGCGATCACCATTTACCTCCGCGATTTTAGTCTTAGAAATGACCGATCGTCATAATGTAATTTTTCATTTGATGATAGCCGGTCTGATGGCAAGCCTGGTTTCTTTTTTGGTTGATCGGCATTCGTTTTATGATCACCTGAAAGTTCAGTATATGCAAGAACTGCATCGGGAGCATGCACAGATGCCAGAACAAATGAAATCAGGGTAACGGATACGTTTATAAGACCGGGCAGGATTAACAATCCGCGATTGCCTTACAGGTCAGCGTGGAAGTTGGGGAAGCATAACAAGAAAGGCCGGAAAGGAGTCACCCTAACCGGCCTCAAACCGCCTCCGTAACAATGAAAAGGATTGTCGGTCTGGAAATGTGAAACAATCGTGGATTCAATTGGTTTCGTCCTTCTTAACTGTCGCTTCAAGCACCGAAAGATATTTTTTAGCGTTCTCATTTCCCGGATCTATTTCCAAAATCTTGTCAAAATATTCGATTGCCTTATCATAATTTTCATTTGTGTTGGCCTCATAGGCAGCCATGTATCCGTAGGCCTCAATAATCCATTTTTTGTTGGTAGTTGATAGCGAATCGGGGTCTATTAGTTCAATTAATTCGGTATAATATGGAATGGCAAGCCCGGCGGTCATTCCTGAGTCTATTATCGCGTTCGTTCGGGCCCGCCAATAAAAACCAAATTCCTGTTCGGGATATTTTTCAGTATACAAACCAAAAACTGAATCGGCGAGCGAGTAGTCGTTGGAACGAAAAGCAGAAATTCCCCAATTGAAGAGATCAACATTGCTGGCATTCTTGCTAAAGGAATAGTAAAGACCGAGCCATTTGGCCTGTGAATCAAAATCTTTTTTTGCTGCGGCAAGCGCAGCGAGTTCTTTAAAATATTGAACGAGCAACGTTGAATCTTTTGATAACGCGGTTGCGTGCTCATAATATTTTATAGTGGAGTCTTCACAGTTAGGAATGGATTTAAAAATCAGCGCCATCATTTCAAAATCTTTTGCAATCAAGTTGCTGTCCTTCTCAAAATGAAAATATTTTCGCATAAAATCAAGGGCAGCCGCAGTGTCTTTGGATTCGGCGTAACTGTAACCTGCCAATTTATAAATACGTGGTTGAACGCTGTCTTTTTCAATACTGATAAGCTTTTTCGCATTCTTTATTGCATCTTCGTAATTCTCAGTGAGGTACAGCAAGTCTGTGAGGGCGTATTCGTTCCTGATGTTCTTATCGGAAACCGCCATATAGCTTTGAAAATATTGCATCGCTTTTTCGGCGTCCGGCTTTGTATATAGGTAATAGCTGTACAACTCATACATCGCAGGTCCATAATTCTTATCTGCATCCAGGGCATTCGTAAAGTATTTAAGATACATCTCAGGGTTTTCTTGAGAAAGGAAAATTTCACCCAAATGGTAGTAGGCTTCTGCCAATCCTTTGTCTTTGTAGGTTGCGGTTGTGTAGGCTTTAAAGGCCTCGCCACCTTTCATCAACCGTCGATATGCACTACCCATTATAACATAGAGGGGGGCTTCCTGCTTTGATTTCTTTAATGCCCGTTCAGCTAATTCCAGCGCAAATTGCATATTACCATTTTTCGAAATGATCTCCATTTCCGCAGCTGCTTTCAAGATGTCAGGATCTTTACCTTTTGTAGCCGCGATGGCCTGGTTAAAATAATGTAGGCAGCTATCTCCACTAAAGTTATAAGCGCGGCATACCGCGCCTTTTGCAACCAGTACAAAAGGGTTTTCTGCTATCGATCCGGGTGTAGCCTTAAGCGTCGCATACGCCAGTGTTATTTTGTTTTCTAGCAGGTACGTTTTTGATAACAGTAATACTGCCTCGGCATCGGAAGGATGGTGCCTGAGATAGTTACTAAAGAATTTTTCCGCCGAAGCATACCGGCGATAGTAAATAGCTTCCTTGCCTTCCTGCAAGGATTGCGACCAGGCTAAATTCCAGCATATAAAAATCATCGTAAAAACAATGATCAATCTCCTCTTCATGATTTAACTCATTTAGCCAGTGACAGCACGCGACGTCCTACTGCCAGCACCTGCGTTTTCGAATTCACTGGTAACTCATCAGAAATATGTTTATTAAACCACCCGATTTTTGTTTCTGTTTCGGGATTGACAATTAAGAGATCGGCTTCCACGCTCCGGCTGTATCTAAGTATGCCCCAATTCCTGTTCCCGGCATACAATACCTCGTAGCTAATAGTATCAAGCGCACGATATTTCAACATTCGGCACATATTCAATAGCGAATTTTGCAGGGTTTGCGGATCATCGTCTTTTTCTACAAGCAATAACAGTCTTATATGCAAATGAAATTTGTTTCCCAATCCATTGATGACAGCTACTTTTTTTTCCGGGTGCTTTGGACTTATCGGCACTACCACAGTTTTGACGTGGGAAGAGAGTGCCCCCGGCTTCACTGTAAGTACAGAAATACCGGTACTTTTTGAGAGCCGGCTCGGTACAACAGTATTCAAAAAAGGTAGTACTGAATGCCGCGAATTCTTACCTATGATAATTAGATCTGCAGCGATGTCCACTGCCTTTTCTTTAATTGCTCTTTCAACTGAAGTGGAGTAGGAAATCCAGTAACACGTGGTAATATCGCTTCTTAATTTGCTGATGTATAGTAAACATTCTTTTAACCGTAGCTGAAGCCTCGAATCTTCCCGTTCATCGGCATAATGGCCATCGGTAAAAAAAATCCTGTAATTTCCGAAAACTGACGTCGGTTCGGGGACATGAATAACGTGAATTGCAGGATTGGGTCCATCGCAGATCGCGATCGCTTTTTCAATGGCTACCCTTGTGTTTACGGTGAAATCGACAGGTACCAGTATTGTGTTGAATTGCATAACTAAATTTAATCTTCATTGCTTAACTAAAAATTAAGGAGATATTAGAATAAAATTGGTGAATGGCATAAAATGACGGTTACATCGAGCGAACTTCCCGAGTAAAGAAAATTCCTCCTACGCAGTATCTATCTATTCGGTCAATTGCCCGGGGATGAGAATGAATTGCTGATTTTTGGTAACCCCTATCTCATATCGGCCGCACGTACAAATATTTTTTCAAATGCCTGCAAATATTCCCTGACCACAAAGCCATTGTCAATTTTGAAATTAAGGACAGGATTTTTTATGTATATATCGAATCGCGGAGAAGGAATTCCTGCAACTGAGCAGGAGAATGTTTTTGAGCAGTTTTAAAGTCTTGACAATAACCGCTGCAGGTTTCGGACCGGGACTTTCGCAGGCGAGGGAATTGTTTATTTTGCAAAACGGATAAATTAACTTACACTCTGATCCTGGTAAGGCGCCACGTTTACCTGGATTTTGCTTCTGCAAAAAAGATTTAATCTTTGAATGTGATTCTTCAGGCAAAATCCAACGCATTAAAATTTGTTAAGAACAGGATTAAAATGAACATATTAAATTGACCGAAGAGGCAATAATTTTATATTTGTAATCAGGGGAATTTGATGCGGTGAATCAATTTTTTGACGTTCGATTACTGGGTAATGCGTTGCGCGACTGGATTATATGCTTTGCAATCATTTTAGTTTGCATCGCAGCAGCCCGAATAATCAAATCGATTGCACTCGTTTACTTGCATAAACTGGCAATAAGATCCAAAACAAGTCTTGATGATTTTGCCGTGACGGTTATTGAAAGATCGGTGATACCCTTTCTTTATATATTGGGGGTTTATTTTGGATTGCGATACCTGCAGATTAATGATAGGGTTCGCGAAATTTTGCATGCTGCGTTAATGGTTGTTTCGGTTTTCCTTGTCGTTCGGCTTATATCTGATTTTATAGCCTATTGGTTTGAGCGATTCCTGAAAGGCGATAATAATTCTGACGCCCAGGTCAGGCAGGCACGGGGAATACTCTTGATTTTTAAAATCGTTTTGTGGCTCCTCGGTGGCATTTTTTTGATTGATAACTTTGGATATGATGTTTCTACGATCATTGCTGGCTTGGGTATTGGAGGCATTGCGATTGCATTGGCGGCCCAGGCAGTTCTGGGCGATCTGTTTAGTTACCTGGTTATCTTTTTTGATAAACCCTTTGAGATTGGCGATTTTATTATAATCGGGGATAAAATGGGAACCGTAGAATACATTGGAATAAAAACGACACGATTGAGAGCGCTGGGAGGTGAACAACTAGTTGTATCAAATACAGATCTTACCAATTCAAGGGTTCAAAATTATAAAACAATGGAAAAGCGGCGTGTCGTGTTCACAGTTGGAGTTACTTATGAAACGTCGGCTGAAAATCTTAAACGAATTCCGCAGATTGCCGCTGCTATCATCGAACGTCAGCCGGATGTTCAGTTCGACCGGGCCCACTTTGCCTCTTTTGGAGACTTCAATCTTAATTTCGAATTTGTTTATTATATTTTAAATTCTGACTACAACCGATACATGGATATACAGCAGGCAATTAATTTAGCTTTTTTCGAGGCCTTTGAGCAAAGTGGGATAGAGTTTGCTTACCCAACACGAAAAATTTTGGTTCCATCTTTGGACAGAGCACTAACGACCAAGGCAGGAGCGAATCTTTCGCGGTATTCGGCACAATAAGACTGTTAAGAATAAATGTCGATAAAGGGCCCCGGGCCATGAATGCGATTAGGAACTGCTGATAACATGAAGCTTTCAACAAAGATTCTTTTAGGTTTTTCAATCGTTCTTGCCCTGTCGATCATTGATAGCGGTTCGAATTACTTGTTATCAATTAAGGTAGAACGAAATTCTTCATTTCTAAATCGGTCACAGGAAATAATTCGAAATTCAGCCCGTTTGCATAAGGGTTTTTTAGATATGCAAAGTTCCTTCAGGGGCTATCTTCTTACACAGGATTCAAGTTTTTTGGATGGGTATAATGCAGGGTTTCTGGAATTGCCGGAACTGTTTAGCCAGCAACGTGAACTCATAAAAAGCGATCTAAGACAGCTTGTTCTGCTCGATACTATTAAGAACCTTTATAACGAATGGCTTATCTACACTGAGCCGCTCATTGGGTCGAGAAAGAACATGACTACGTCCGCGACTTCAGCAGCAATATATAATCGTCTTTTGGAAACCCAGTTGAAGACTCAAACAGGCAAAAAGATCAGCGATCAGATAACGGAAAGATTTTCAAACTTTGATAAGGAGGAATACAGGATTAGAGCTGTTCACAGCAGTAATCTTATAGAATCCATTCGTCGTACTCATATCTATTCATTAACTTTTTTTGCGCTCACCGTCATTGTTGGAATTGCCACCACTGTCTATATTGTGGCACTCATTTCAAAACGAATCAGAACCATGGTTCAACTGGCGGACAGTATTTCGAAGGGCGAGTTCAAAAGATTGGATGACCGGACCAATGATGAACTTACGTCGCTTTCCACTTCGCTGAACATTATGTCAGATAATCTTCGGAAGAACATCAATGAGCTTCAGAGCCGAAATGTGGAGTTAGATCAGTTCGCTTATGCGGTATCACATGATCTAAAAGCTCCCCTGCGAGGCATTCATAATGTAATAAAATGGATCGAAGAAGACCTCGGAAACGAACTGTCGCCGCAAATGAAAAAATACCTGGAAATCATTCCGCAGCGTACGAAGAGAATGGAGGATCTTGTTAATGGATTGCTTGACTATGCCAGGATAAGAAAGAAGTCAAAGCCCGAACAAATCGACGTGGATGAAATGGTTAGACAAATTGTGGAAGATATTGTGCCGCAGCATTTCAACGTCGCAATAGAAAATCTCCCAGTAGTTTTCACGGAAAAGATAAAACTGGAACAGGTTTTTACAAACCTGATAAGCAATGCAGTGAAGTTTACTCCCGGCCGGAATGCCTTTATTATTATTAAATGTCTAAATTATCCGACGCATTATGAGTTCTCGGTAAAAGACAACGGTATTGGCATTGAGGAGGAGTATCATACAAAAATATTTGAAATGTTTCAGACGCTGAGAGAAAAAGAAGAGAAGGAAAGCACGGGCATCGGCCTGGCGATCATAAAGAAAATTATTACTGATCATCATGGCACCATCAATGTTGTTTCAAACCTGGGGCAGGGCGCTGAATTCATCTTTACATGGCCCAAAACAAGCACTGGTTAATATGAAAAAACGTACTATACTATTAATTGAAGATGATGAGCTGGATATAATCAGCTTTCAACGGGCTTTGACGAAACTGGATGCCGAATACGATTTGTTGATTGCTTATAACGGCCGGGAGGCCCTTTCGATGCTAACCGACAAAGAAAATCTGGTTGAACCAGATGTTATTCTCCTGGACTTAAATATGCCCAAGATGAACGGACTTGAATTTCTTACGGCTATCCGGCAAGAAGAGCGGCTGGTCAACACCAAGATTTTTATTATGACAACGTCGGGTGAAGTGAACGACAGGTCGAGGGCGGAGCATCTGGGCATTTCTGGTTATTTCATTAAGCCTTTAGGTTATACAGACAATAACAAGAGGCCCGATTCTATGGATTCTTTTGTACAGTTTCATCTTCGCAGGATACTGTCGTCATAATAGTCGGGGACACTGATCCTTTCGGGGCGACGTGTTCGTGCAAGCGTGAGATATACCAAAGTCAGAAGGCAATAAATTAAATTGTTTGGTTTATTGAAGAATCAACTTAATATTTTCCTGGTGCAATCTTACCTTTAACCATTCTTGAAGCTTTGCCCGTTCTTCTGTCCTCATTTTTAATGCTAAATTCAAGACGATTATAGTTGTCTTGGTAACCGCAGAGTCTGATAAAATATGTGACGGTTGAATTATGGCTTCTCTAACAAAGGGATATTGGGCTTTCAGTTCCTGAAAAAGCTGTGCGGCAAGCATCTCGTGGTTTCTCACGCTATCGACAGATTTTTGAAATGCTTTCTTCAATTCTTCCTGTTCGGTGAGCGCCTTTGTGAGCTGTTCCACTCGCTCATTTTTTTCAGACTGACTTTGTTCAGACAAATATGCAAACCCCTGTTTAATCTCCAAAATTGCTCCTTCGAGACCATATTTTTTTAATTCACTGCGTAACCCGTCCATGTCCTTATCCGTAATTTCCTTCCCTCCAAAAACCAGGCTTATTGTTTGAGTTTTTGGGTCAATCTTTTTGTTCAATAAATAGTCATTTTGAAAATGAGCCTCGTTAGTAACAAAAGCGTTTGCCTTTTTTAAGAATTTTTCTTGTTTAACGATGTCATATCCAAAGTACAAGCTTGGAATAAGGGTTGCTATGACTATTAGCCAAACAATTCTCTGGGCAATTCGGTCAGCCTGCTTATTCGCCAATTGCTTGTAAGGGAAATGCAATATACGGACAATGATCAGGGTGGCCCAGGCAATAAAAACAGTATTAATAATGTAGAGATAAAATGCTCCCACAAAATATTGCAACTGGAATGTTGCCATCCCATAGCCGGCCGTGCAAAGTGGTGGCATCAGGGCGGTAGCGATGGCAACTCCGGGTATAACATTGCCCTTTTGCTTGCTTGACGTTGCAATGATTCCCGCAAAACCACCGAAGAGAGCGATTAATACATCATAAATCGTTGGCGATGTTCGTGCTAAAATTTCCGAATGCGCCTGGCTCAAGGGGGAAAGAAGGAAAAACAAGGTTGAGGTAGCAAGGGCAACTATAGTCGCTATAAGATAATTATGCGCCGATTTCCGCAGCATTGCAATATCACCAATACCCATCCCCAGCCCAATACCCATAATGGGCCCCATTAGAGGCGAAATAAGCATTGCACCGATGATAACTGCGGTCGAATTTATGTTCAATCCAAGCGACGCTATAAAAATGGCGCATATGAGAACCCATAAATTTGTGCCCCGAAAAACTACCGAATTATCAATGTTATCGATAACGTTTTGCAAGGCTTCTTTTTCGTTTCCAAGTCTGAATTTATCGAACAGATTAGTCATTATTATTTATTGCTGTAAAAATTCAAATCATTAATATCTCTTTTCCGCTCTACAATGATGCGCTTAAATGCCTGGGGACCGGTTACGCACTGACAATTTAAGGATGAAATTATTTATTTTAACCTGATTTAATTGACCGCGGGGGCTACACATACCATTTATTTACCAAAAACCTGAGTATTAGTATCAGGCCCAATATACATTACCCCGAGACGATACATTCAATTAAACATTCGAAGGCTAGCCATAAATGTGGGTAAAGAAAATCCAAAGATTTGTACACAAGTCGGACCGAGTCAAATCTGTCGTACTAAGATTTTAGATTGCTTCGTCCTGCAGGAAAGTCATTCGAATGACAAGATTCTGCTGGCAGTCCTCGCAAAAACGGAGACGCCGAGGGTTGTAGGCGGTTCTGCAATTCAATGTTGCGTAAGAAAGATTTGAAGCTGCTGCTTTGTCGAGGGTGCCGAGACTCTCGGTTGAACAAATCGCCGCTATAGTTGTGGATGGAACCAATAAGTTGAAGTTTTGCCGCCAGGGGCCCGTAGATAGCTCCGACCTCTCCGACTCTTCGTTTTTTCGAGGTCTGCTCAAAGGTGATTCAGCATTATCAACGTTGCTTGCAGACCGAAGCAATCAAAAGTCGAATGTCCTTATACCAGAGTGAAGGTGAGCCAGTAGGAAAGATAATTCAACGTTGGCTCAACCGTTTGGAATGTCATACTCCTTTGTTGTCGTGCCCCACCATCACTAGTTGATGAATCTGGTTTTCTTGTTGAAATACCATTTTTCAGGGTTCTTATAATAAATTTTGTCAATCACCGTCCTGGGTAGTTTTAATCCCTTAAATTTTTTATTGACCTGCGGAGACTCTAAGGAATCAGCCGTAGTTAAGTATCGCCAGTCCCGCGTCCAGATACTATGTACATGGTTTCTTACCGTGTCAGCGTTATCATTTTCCATTGCTGACAAATCGGTTCCATACATTATTCTGTCCTGGTATTTAATAAAAAAATCGTGAACTTTTTGCCAGTCTGTTAGCGACTGGAATTGTATTTGTCCGAACCGCTCAGCCGGCTCGACCGACATATTCGGAAATTTATCGAGCCGTTTAGCAATTTCATCCACATTCCATTCAAGACTTCCAAGGTGCGCCCCAATGAACTTTAGATTCGGATGTTTTTCAAGCAGATGATCCCGTGAACGTATCTGTGCGTCATAAGAAGGATAATCGGGATGCAGGAACATGTGATACTCGGGATGTTCTTTGAAATATGACCTATCATTATTCGTGGTCATTTGATCCAGCGGCAGCCAGCAATTCTGCGGTTCGCCAATGTGACCAATAACAGGGATATTGTTTTTTTCCAGGTAATCAAATATTGGATCGAATATGGGATTATCGATCATAATAAAATTGCTGTCGTTATCCCTGATGGTCATGCCTATGTTTTTCCACACCTTTATGCCGATAGCGCCACTATCAAAAGAGTTTTTTAAATAGGCTAGTTGCCGGTCAATCCACCCCGGCTGATTAATGGTCGCTGTTTCAAATGTCGTAACAAGGAAAATGTCTTTTGGAAACCGATGTCTTTGTTGCAATACAAAATATTGCTGGCTGTCTATGCGTGGTAAATCAGGGGCTTCAACATTTATACTGGTAAGTATAAAATTATCTTCTATCGCCTGCTCCACCATAGCGGGGTTTACAGTCATGACATGCGCATGAACATCGATTTTTTTTATTGATGAGAAATCATCGGGAGAATAATATTCCTGGCTGTCACCCGATTTTGAATGGCAGGCCTCCAGGGAAAAAAACATGACAACAAGCAAAAGTTGAACCGGTCGCAAATTTTTATCCTTCAAAAATAGTTTCATAATAAGCTGTATTTATTGATTTATGCAAAGGATTCAATTTGAATCGCGCGGAGCTTATCCTGTACCAGTTTCTCCACCGCCCAGGTTGCAGAAGGAAATACTTTTCGTAAATCGATGTCGTCTTCATTGGCCAGTTTAGTTTTCAGCGTCTTCATAAAAATGTTCTTGATTTCAGTGGCTAAGTTTATTTTGCAGATACCGCGTTTTATTGCTTCGCGGAGCACGTCGTGTGGTATGCCGGAAGCTCCATGCAAAACAAGAACAGCATTGGTTGCCTTTCGGATTTCCGTAAGTCTTTCCAGGTCCAGCTTCGGTTCAGCTTTATAAAAACCATGTGCTGAGCCAATTGCTACGGCCAACGCATCTACGCCGGTTTCTTCTACAAAGCGCTTTGCTTCGGAAGGTTCTGTAAAACCGCTTTTATCTGTTGCCTGGCCCAACTTGGCAACATAACCCAATTCTGCCTCTACGTTGGCGCCATATTTTTCAGCAAGTTTTACCACACTCCCGGTGATCTTTACATTTTCTGCAAATGACTTTTCACTTGCATCAATCATTACAGAATCAAAACCGGCGTCAAGGCATGAAGCGGCCTGTTCATATGAATCGCCATGGTCAAGGTGTACCCATCCTTCTACGTCGTAATAACCAAGCATCGTTCTGGCAAGCTTTACCGCGACCGGGAGGCCTAAATATTCAATGGAGCTCTTCGTAAGCTGAAGTATAATGGGCTGCTTTAAAGAGCGGGCTGCGTCCAGGGTGCCTTTGATTGTTTCGAAATTATAAAAATTAGTTGCCAGCAAAGCTTTTCGCAGCAATTGAAACTCTTTAAGTTTTTCGCGGAGGCCCATGCTATTCTTCATAGCCAAATTTTTGTTTTGCTATTTTCATTGTTTCTTCATATCCGGTAAAGGCAGTAGTCCCTCCTGATTTTGTAGTGGAGATTGCGCCTATCAGGTTGCCAAATGTCTGGCAGTCTTCAGGCGGAAAACCGGATAAGAATTTAAAAATAAACCCTGCGTTAAAACTATCTCCCGCACCAATTGCATCAACAACGTTTTCATTCAGGAATGCTTTACCAAAGACTATTTTGTTGTTGTAGCTTAGCACTGAGCCCCGCTTATCTTTTTTTATTACAATAATTTTTACAAGTCCGTTAATTGCATGAAGTGCAGCCTCAAGTGAATTTTCTCCTGTTAGATTCAATAATTCTTTTTCGTTCGGAAGGAATACATCTACAAAGGGCAATATTTTTTTGTAATCAAAATCCCATTCTTCCGCAGGGTCCCACTGTACGTCAAGGGAAGTAGTGAGCCCGGCTTCTTTTGCCATTTTAAACAATCCATACAGGTCGGTTTTAAAGCCGGGTTGCAAAAAGTAAGAGGAAAAATGAAGATGTTTAGCTGTGCCCAGTACTTCTTTGGTGATATCACTTAATCCCAGATGTTTCATAGCGCCCTGGTGGGTGATCATGGCCCTGTCTTCTCCAAAATTGAGTACAATTGTTGCGCCGGTCTTTAAATCATCTTTTATCAACAGCAATGACGTATCCACTCCTTTCGTTTCAAGTTGTTCTTTACAAAACTGGCCAAAGACGTCATTTCCGATTTTTGCAATAAAGGAAGTGTTGATGCCCAATGAGCTCAGGTTGCTTGCAAAAATGGCAGATGAACTTCCCAATGTAAGGGTCATGTTACCTGCCAGCTTTTCTTTTCCTGTTTCCGGGAAAGATTCGATCTGATTCAATATCAGGTCCACATTTAGTTCACCGACTACTATAACATCCCGGGCGTTTTTCACTTCTTCTGTTCATTTTACTTATCAAATTTAGATTAGTATGCCACTCAGGAATTTAGTATGGATAAATGGTTACGCCCTGCACGATTCTGTGAATGCCTCCATTTTTTGACGGGGAGTCTGGTGTTAATCCGAAGGAAAGAGATTTATAAAACCCGAGGATCTGGGCCGGGATGATACTACAGATTGAAAAATAATCGTCGGGTATTTTATTGGTTTCGCACAAATCGATCGTTAAATTAAGATTCAAATTTCCTAATTCACTCAAGCATTGCCCGATACCTATGCTATAAATGAAACTCTCAGTTTGATTTATCGATTTTACCAAATCAACTTCATAATTATATACGTAGGGATTGTTTGAAAATATGTAAATGAGCAATGTGGATTCATCAATTACTGCTTTTGGTCCGTGACGAAAGCCCAGGAAGGAATCATATTGGCAAATAATTTGTCCATCAGTAAGTTCAATAACTTTTAAATGAGATTCTTTTGCCGTGCCTTTTAGAGGGCCGGAACCAAGAAATACTATTCTTTTAAAACACAATTCCGCAACCTTATTCAATTCTGTTGCATATTTATCCAGGATAATTTCTCCAAATTGTATCAGATTTTTAACCTTCTCCTCATTTTTTTCGATGTTATGGATATCCGAAATGAGTAATCCGGCAAGTGTCATCGAAGTAAAGGAACTCGTCATAGCCAAAGCCTGATCGTTAGTTCCTTCAGGTAACAAAAAAACAAAAGAATTTTTTTTGGTTAAGGCCACTTCGGCCAATCTTCCCTGTGGATTGCAGGTAATGATCAGGTGATATATTGCATCGTGTAATTTTTCAGCAAGCTCGAACGTGGCAAGACTTTCCGGGCTATCCCCTGACCTTGCAAAAGATATCAACAAAGTCGGGGTGGTTTTTTGAAAAAAATCACGGGGATGGGTCACGAGGTCTGTCGTGGGAATAGCTTTTACAGATTTGCCCGTATGTTTATAAAATGAGTATTGAAGTATTTCGCCGATGAATGCAGAGGTTCCGGCACCGGTAAGTATTATTTGTAAATCTTTGATTTCATATATTTCATTTAAGAAAGCCGTCAGTTGACCACTTTTAGCCAACACTGATTCATAGGTATCGTTCCAGAGTTTCGGTTGACTTGCAATTTCTTTTGCCATGTGGCTAGACCCCATCATATTCCAAATTGTACTACTTGTCATAAAACAAATAAATTTTCATTTCATTTCCTTTCAAAACTAATTATTTATTTTATCTTTCCTAAATATATTTTCTTTTTGGTATTATTTTCTCTTTGGCCGATTGGTTGTTAAGCTCGAATGCCTTTCAAAACTTCCGAGGTCTGAAATTTAGTCAGCTAAAAGGAAAATTGCAATCACCGCCAATATCATTCCCGATAGTACTACGCTATGCGGGAAAACCCCATAAATCAAGAGCGATAAAATGATGGTAATGACCGGGGCACCAGCATTCGTAAGGGGGCTGACAATTATAGCCCGCCCGTACCGGAATGCATAAACAATAAACAGCGCCCCGATTGAATTCAGAATTTGTATGCCTGCCGCCAAATATGGTCCTTTAAACCCCCAATTTATTTTTTGCCCAAAATCCGTCATAAACAGGGCCACAGGTATTAATAAAAGACCCGATATCATCATATAAAAAAAAATACTTTCAGCCTTCATGTGATTGTTGGCCACCTTGAAGAAGTAGGCCTGTATGCCCCAAAGGATAAACACCAACAGGGCCAGGATGATCCATAAGTAACCAAATTTTTGACCATGCGCAGGCGGTTGGTAGGAGAGTAAAGGGATTGCAACGAGGGCAATAACTATCCCGATCCATGATTTTGAGGAAGCTTTTTCTTTCAAAAACAAAAGCGATAACAAAATGGTAACCAGCGGAGACAAAGAAACAAATGGAAAAACAAGATATGCAGGCCCGGTTCTAAGAGCCTGAAATAATATCAATTGTCCGGCCGCTCCTGAAATACCAATAAGCAAACCATACACTATCGCCTTTTTATCCCTGTCGAGTTTTCCCTTTATTATTTTCAAGGCAATGACAGCGGGAATGATCATAGTTAAAGCCCAAACAATGTATCCCAATTCAGCCGGGAACCCCGCTTTTTCAGGGATCTCAATAAAGGCTCCCCAGACGCCCCAAAAAATAGTAGTGCCCAAGGCAAACAATAACCAGGGTCTTAATTTCATAGATGGAAATTGAAAATCGATTTTTTTGGTTACAGAATAAAAGTTAGAGAATGAAAACTTAAAAGTAATATGAAGAAAGGCAAATAAAAATTTTTATTTTATTTTTGAAATAAAAATAACGAAAAGAAACTCCTTATGGAAGGAAAATATCACCTGCCGAATTCATTGTTCCAATAATTATTATGCCTACTTCATTTCGCACAGTTATCTATCCACTTCTTATAATATGGACAATTGCGGTGTTTTCAGTGGTTCCAGGTTGCAGCAATCAGGAAATGTCCTCAAAAGATACAGTTGATTCAACGAAAATAAACGGTTGGCAGGTTATTGGACCCGGGGGAGGAGGAGGTGTCATGTTGCCAACGATCAGCCCCTTCGATGAAAATCTTGTTTTGACGCATTGTGATATGACCGGCGCATATATTTCTTACAACGGAGGAACTGATTGGCGTATGTTTAACCTGCTGACTGTTCCTGTTGATTTTGAGTTCGATCCTCAAAGTCGGGATACTGTATATGTCGCCACCCGTGGTTACCCGTACAGCGAAGACAGGGGATCTGGCTTAAGCATGCTTTTCAGGTCGGAAGATAAAGGAAGGAAATGGCGGATCATTTACCCTAATGTTAGTAAAATAAAACAAACGGGCAAATTGCAAAGCACGGATTTACTGCCTTCTCAAATTGTTGATGGCGCTATTGATGGAAGTATTGATAAGATTGAAGTTGATGCTGGTGATAATAAACGGATTTATTTAGGCTTATCTCCACTGAAATCTTACCTGGGTCAAAGCGATACCAAAAACTCAGATTCTGCCATGCTTGTGCTTTCAAAAAATTTTGGGGAGAGCTGGCAGTCGATAGCGAAGTTACCGGGACAAAATGTAAAAGCTATTTTTCCGGGAAGTGCAAATGGGCATGCCGGTGAAGTCACCGTTTTTACGGAAAGCGCCTGTGTTCGAATTAATGAAAATACCGGAGACATAATAAAGATGACTTTACCAGCTGAAAGAATAATCGTTGTTAAGGGAGGGAGCAGTAAAGGCACCAGCGTAATATATATCCAGTGTCCGTTTAAGAGGGAAAATGGTGAAACAAAAGGAGGGATGTATATAAGTAGAGACGGAGGAAGGACCTGGATTCAAAGTAATAATGGGCTATTGAAAGACCTTGATGAGAAAAAACTTCCGTCATTTCAGCAAGGTCTGGCTGTATGTGAAACTATGCCGGAGGTGGCATATATATCTATAACAAGCACGGTAACCGGTAAAAAAGGAGAAATTGAAGAAATTTACTCGATTTATAAAACTTTAAATGCCGGCGCAAACTGGGAGCCCGTGTTTTTATCTTCTACTCCCAGTGGTTACATCACGAAAAATTTCGAAGGATCCTGGATGGAACAAAGCTATGATCCCGGTTGGGGAGGAAGCCCGATAAACCTGGGAGTAGCTCCCGGCAATCCGGATATTTGTTATGCAGGTGATAATGGCCGCGGGTATAAAACTGTTGATGGCGGCAAAACATGGAAGCAGGTTTACAGTCAAAACCGGCCGGATAGTTCTTATTCAAACACTGGATTGAATGTGACAACCTGTTATGGAATAAATTTTGACCCCTTCGACAAGGATCACTTTTTTATTTGCTATACAGATATCGGACTCTTTCACACGTTTAATGGTGGAAAAAGCTGGTTTCAATCTGTAAAGGGTTTACCCCGCGAATGGGTAAATACCTGCTATTCCGTCGAGTTTGATCCGAAGGTCAAGGGAAAAGTCTGGTCCGCGTGGGCCAATGCGCATGACCTTCCCCGTACGAAGATGTTTGGGCGTGGGGGATTCGCCAATTTTAAAGGAGGAATTGCTGTTTCAGATGATGATGGCCGCTCCTGGCATAAA
>Ga0310810_10000976_pt1 | contig 28957 bp, 22 predicted proteins | sample NCmetagenome_FD_207641 | JGI IMG/M metagenome (GOLD analysis project Ga0310810, IMG submission 207641) | Soil microbial communities from experimental microcosm in Duke University, North Carolina, United States - NC | ecosystem: Engineered > Artificial ecosystem > Soil microcosm > Unclassified ... | reverse complement strand
CCTCGTGCTGCCGCTCCATGAGCACGCTTTCCGTCAGCTCGAGACCGAGCCCGGCTGGATCGAGCCCCGTCTCGGCGAGAGACTGACTCACTGTCGTGGTGAGCGTGCCTTGCCGAATCTGACGCCCCGATAGATTCACGGTCACGCGTATCGGCGGCAGGCCCGCGTTCCGCCAGGCCTGGTTCTGCGCGCAGGCGGTCCGCAGCACCCATTCACCCAGCGGCACGATCAACCCATTCTCCTCGGCGATGGAGATGAATTCCGATGGAAGCAGCAGCCCCAAGACGGGGTGCTGCCAGCGGACCAACGCCTCGGCCCCCGTGATCACACCGCTTGCCGCATTGACGATCGGCTGATAGTGCAATAGAAGCTCATCCCGCTCGAGCGCACGCCGCAGATCCGCTTCCAGAGTAAGACGCTGCAGCGCCGACGCGCTCATCGCCCTGGCAAAGACCTGGTATCCGTTTCCGCCCTGCTTCTTTGCCTCGTACATCGCGGTGTCGGCGTGGGCGAGCAGCATCTCGACGTCGTTTCCGTCCGTGGGATACAAGGCGATCCCGATGCTGGACGTGACGAACACCTCGTGCGGACCGAGCTGAATAGCGGGGACGAACACCGACAGGATGCGACGGGCCAGAGCGGTGGCTTCTTCGGGGTCGCTCACCGCAGGGAGTAGAACGGTGAATTCATCGCCGCCGAGGCGAGCTACGGCGACCCCGAGTGTCGCCAGTCCACCCTCGCGCTCGTGAGCGGCTTCAGCGCAACAGCGCTGAAGCCGGTCCGCCACCTGGCGCAGGAGCTGGTCGCCCAGCTCATGACCCAGCGTGTCGTTGATGCGACCAAAGTTGTCGAGGTCGAGGAAGAACACCGCGACGCGCTGGCGCGCCCGCGCCGCGTTTCCGAGAGCGCCGGCCAGTCTTTCCTTATAGGAAGGGCGATTGAGGAGACCGGTCAGGCTGTCGTAGTACGCCAATGCTCTCACCTGCTCGATCATGCGGGCATTCGACAACGCTACGGCAACCTGGTCGGCCAGGCGACGCGCCTGTACCAGGTCATCGCCACTGCTAGACATTCCCGAACGTGCCGCGAGCGCCAGAACGCCGGAGAGTTGCCCCTGCGCCAGGAGCGGAAGGACGACGAACGACGTAGCCCCCGGAAGGCCCATGGGACGCAGCAGCTCGGCCAGGTCGCCGTCGCCGCGCAGCTCGGCCACGTCGAGAACCTGCGCCAGCCGCTGCAGCTCTATTGGGCTCAGGTTCACGCGCACGACCTCGCGCGGACGATCGCTGTCGTAATGCTGAATCCAGCTCACTGCGCCAGAGGAACGATCGGGCGGCAAGAGCGTGACGCTCGCGGCGCTGCAGGGATGAACATCGGCCAAGCGGGCCAGGACGGCATCCACGATGCCCGACGCATCGGTTGCGCCCAGCACCGTGCGGTCGATCTCGGCCGCGGTCGCGAGTGCCTTGAACTGTCGCCCGAGCTGAGCCGCCATCGCATTGAAGGAGTGGGCCAGCTCGGCAAATTCGTCCCTGCTGGTTACCGCGACCCTCCCCTCGAAATCCTGGAGCGCAATCCTCCGGGTGCCGGCTTGCAGCTCTTCCAGCGGAGCCAAACTGCGGCGAATCTGGACTCCGCTGAGAATCAGCACCGCCAGCGTACAACCACCAATGATCAACAGAAATGTGTTGGTGAAATCGGTCATCGGCCCCAGCATGGACGCCTGGGCCTCGCTCAGGGCCAGCGTCCAGTTTGGCGCGCCGAAGGCGCCCTGAATCACGACGGGCCGATACGTCGTGAGGAATGGTTCTCCGTCGATCGTGGTGCTGACGCTGCCGGTCGCGGACTGTCGCGCGAGATCGAGCATCCGCTCCCCGGAAGAGGCGACCGGCTCCGGAGCGATACCGAACAAGGGTCGACCGGAGTCGTCCACCACTGCCATCTCGCTGGTGGGCGATGGCATGCTCTGGTCGCGAGTGCCCCATAGGTAGTCCGGGCTGATCTCTCCGACGAGAGTGCCGTGGACTTCGCTGTCCCTGCCCCACCCCAAGCGCCTCAGCATGTAGATCCGGACTTGGCCGGTCCTGCCGGTCTCGCCGGCGAGCAGCAGCGTCTCACCAGCGCGCACATACGCGCTGTCGTCGGGATCGAGCGTGGGGAGCCGGTCGAGCCGGCCGAATACCTGCGTGCGCCCGCCGGTCTGGCCGACGAACTCGAGCGCAGCGAACCTGCTTCGGGCGAGAAGGTCGAGCCCGGCCCGCGTGGTCTGGTTAGCCTCGAGATCTCTCGAGGGCGGCGCAGGGACCGAGCCAGCTTCCGTGGCGCTGCCCATCTCGACGGCACGGAGCGCGACTCTCCCCGCCGGGCGAGACCCCTGCGTTCGGTTGCCGCGCGCGGGTTGCGCCTTATGCGGGCGTTCGAGGGTTGTCTTTAGGGTATCGGCCGGCTTCTCCAACTCGGCGACCGCACCCGGCGGAATGCTCGCTAGTGTAGCCTCGAGCAGGAGCAGCCTTTCGAAAATGGCCCGACCCAATGCCCTATTGGCCTGGACCAGTCGATTGCGGGTTTGGTTCTCGAGCTGGCGGGTCATGTGCCGCTCGGACAGGAGCGCCAGGAGCGCAATCGGCCCGAGGGCGCACCCGACGAATAGCGCCAGGAGGCGACGGCCAAACTTGCTGCGAAGCAGGCTCGAGCGTGTCGCCATGCGAGGGACGCCTGGTGAGGAAGGGGAGCATTCGGAGCGGATGGGCAAAGGACATGCCCTCCGTCAACCCGACAAGTAAGCGTAAGTGCATGACCTACTTAAGAATGGACGTGAGGCGGGCGGTTGCGCTGAGCGGTGTTGCGGTTCGCGGCGCCGGCAGCTTTCCCTCCAAGCACTCGGCGGATTTGATCGACTCGGGCGGCCTCCAGCAGCCCCGATCGGCCGCCGGCGCAGGCCGCGCCCCGTACTCCGACAACGTCGGCACCGCTTGAGCCCACCCGAGCGACCTCGGCGACGCCGAGACTGCCTGCAATGCCGACGAACAAGCCAGCCGATCGCGCCCGTCTGACCCAGTCAAACAACCGGCTTTCGGGCCAGGAATCGAGAAGGGTCCGGCCGTCCTTGATCGCGGTGTCAACCAGAAGTCCGTGCACACCTGCCAGGGCGGCAGCAATGCAGAGTTCATCCGCCGTCCGTCCGTCGTCGCTTTGGTCCGCGTAATGGACCGCGATGACCAGGGGGTTCGCGCTGTGGCATGCCGCGCCCCGGACCGCCGCGACGAGTACCTCACAGACGTCGCCGTGATCTCCTCCCCTGGGAGCCAGCTTCACGTACACGCGCGCCTGGCGTCGCCTTAGCGGCAAGGCATCGATCGCCGCAGCCGCTGCTTCGGGTGATGCGAAGTCGCCCAACGCGACACTAAAGGCAACCGAGTGGGGAACCCGCTCGTCGATCTGCTCGAGGCGTTCGGGATCTACCGGGGCCAAAGCACCAAACGCCGACTCCTTGGCATCGATGATATCGGCCCCACCGAGGAGAGCCGGCCCCACTTCGGCAGCACGTCGGACGCTCACCAACAACTGCAAATCGGCGCTCCCTTGTGACTTGCTAAGGCAATGATACCTTAGCGCTTAGAAGTGTACGCAAGGTTCCTCAACCGCGGGAGGCCGAGGTGCCGCAGCGGGCGGACGGCGGGGGGATCGGAGATCGGCGCCTAGCGGATAAAGTCGTCCTGGTCACCGGCGCATCGAGCGGTATCGGGCAATCGATTGCGGTAGCGTGCGCCCGTGCAGGTGCGGACCTGGCAATCACCTATCGGGGGAATAAGGAAGGCGCCGAGGAAACCGCTGGGCTGGTCCGCCGGCTGGGTCGGAGAATCGAGCTGCGCCAGCTCGACCTGCGAACACCAACAGCCGCGGCGGAGCTGGCGGCCGACCTGAGTCGCAGCTACGACCGCATCGACGCCTGGATCAACAATGCGGGGGCCGACATTCTCACCGGTGCCGGCGCGCGTCTGTCCCGGACGGAAAAACTCGACCTCGTGCTGGATGTCGACGTTCGAGGAACCGTGTTCGCGTCGTGGGCAGCGGTTGACCTGATGCGCAACCAGGCCAGCGGTGGCGTGATCATCAATATGTCGTGGGACCACGTGGAACAGGGGATGGCCGGGGAGAATCCGGTCCTCTACTCCGTCGCGAAGGGAGCGATTCTCAGCTTCAGCCGCTCGCTTGCCCGAGACGTCGCGCCGGACATTCGGGTCAACGTCCTGGCGCCAGGCTTCATCGCCACCGCATTCGAAGGTGAGGCGCCGGAGGGTTGGCGTCGTCACGTTGTCGACCTCACCCCGTTACGTCGCTGGGGGACCCCTGATGATGTCGCCGGTGCCGCGGTCTTCCTGGCGTCGGACGAGGCCGCGTTTCTCACCGGACAGGTGATTATGGTCAACGGGGGAGTAGTGATGTAGACGGAATCGCAATCAGCCACGGAGTGTGCTTATGCCGGCAACTAAGGAACGGACGTACAACGACACCGAGATCGCCGAGCGGCTCAAGGAGCTGCCCGGGTGGTACCTGGAAGACGGCTGGATCCGCCGGGTGTATAAGACCGATGGCTGGCCGACCACACTGATGCTGGTCAACACGATCGGCTACTTCGCCGAGGCCGCCTACCATCACCCCGATCTCACGGTGACGTGGGGCCGGGTGACTGTGAAGCTGCAGAATCACGCGGCCGGCGGAATCACCGACAAGGATTTCGAGCTCGCGCGGAAGATCGAGGATCAGGTGCTCTGGCGTCCCAGCGGCGGTGCGCTCGAGGGAACGCCGAACAAGTGGGTTCGCCCCGGAGACCCCAGATAGCTCGGCAAGATGGAGGGGCAGATCGGCGGGTTGCCAAGGGAAACCGGGCCTCCAAGGCTCGGTCCGACAAACTGCCCGCCCGGGTGCTGTTCGTGACCGGCAAGCTCGCCGAGCCGGCCCTCCGTCGCACCCTCACCGGCATGGCCGCCGAGTTCGCGGCTGACGTGGCCGTCATGAAGATCACGGTCGCTGCCCTGATGACAACGCCCTGGATCGCACGATTTCTCGAAGTTCCTCCCGGAACCGACCTGGTGCTGATTCCGGGGCTGTGCGAAGGAGATCCGGGAGTCATCGAAGCCAAGGTCGGCGTCCGAACGGAGAAAGGACCCAAGGACCTCCGCGAAATCCCCCAGTACTTCGGCCACGCCGCGGCCGCACCCGACTACGGTGCGTACGCAATCGAGATTCTGGCCGAAATCAACAATGCCCCTCGCCTCACGCGGGCCGAGATTCGCCGGGCTGCGGAGGCGTTTCGCGCCGAAGGCGCCGACGTCATCGACTTGGGCTCTACGCCCGGAGTTCCTTTTCCCGAGCTGGCCAACGTGGTGCGAGAGCTCAGAGCCGATGGCTTTCGCGTCAGCATCGATTCATTCGAAGCCGATGAGATTCGAACGGCGGTTGCAGCCGGGGCCGAGCTGGTCCTGAGCATCAATGGTTCCAACCTGGTGGTGGCCCAGGACGCAGCCGAGGCCGGCGCGCGGGTCGTCGTAATCCCGGACTTCGGCGCAGGTCTCGACACGCTGGAGCGGAACATCCAGCAGCTCGAGGCATGGCGGGTGCCTTATTTGATCGACCCTGTCATCGAACCGATCGGTTTCGGCTTTATGGCGTCGCTTGAAAGGTATGCGGAAGTCCACCGACGCTTTCCCAACGCGACCCAGCTCATGGGCATCGGGAATCTCACCGAGCTCACCGCGGCCGACTCGACCGGCGTCAACGCACTGTTGATGGCAATCGCGGAAGAGGTCGGCGTTCGGGCGGTGCTTACGACCGAGGTGATCCCCTGGGCCCGGGGAGCCGTGCGGGAGATCGATGTGGCGCGGCGGCTCATGCACTACGCGGTGCAGCAGAAGAGGGTGCCGAAGGGAATCGACGATCGCCTGGTGACGGTGAAGGATCCGACTATCCTGGCGTACTCCGAGGCCGAGCTGAGAGAGCTGCAGCGTGCGGTCACCGATCCGAACTTTCGCATCTTCACCGACAGAGACACCATCACCGTCTTCAACAACGAGCTCTTCGTCCGGGGCACCGATATCCAGGAGATCTTCGCCCAGCTCGGCGTAGACGAAGCGACGCACGCGTTCTATCTGGGGCGCGAGCTGATGAAGGCAAAGCTTGCAATCACACTGGGCAAGACCTACCGGCAGGAAGGCTCCCTCAACTGGGGCTACCTAACGCCGGAAGACGACAAGCGCTCCGAGCACGTCAAGCTCACTCAGCGATCCCGGCGCCGGAGCAAGGTCTCGGGGAAACCGGAATGAGCAGCTTCCCGCTCGTGGAGCGTCTCGCGACGGTGCCCGATCCGATGGATGCCGCGGAGTGCTTCGCCGACCTGCCGTATCTCCTGCTGCTCGACAGCACTGCCGACGAACAGCGGACGGGTCGGTTTTCGTTTCTCGCGGCGGACCCCTCAGCCGTCGTGCGAAGCCGCGGTAGCAATGCAGAGCGACTCGACGCACCAGGGGACCGATGGAGCCCGATCTCGACCGACGCACTCGCCGAAGCGCGCCGATGGCTGGAGCTTTTCCGTCTTGACCAGGTCCCCGGGCTCCCCCCGTTTCAGGGCGGTGCAGCCGGATACATCGGGTACGACTGGGGGGCGACCCTGGAGCGACTGCCGAGCGCCAGGTACGACGACCTCCGCCTTTGGGACGTGATCCTCGGGCTTTACGACTGGGTCGTCGCCTGGGATCACTGCGAGAAAAGCGCCTGGATCGTGTCCACGGGCATGCCCGAGACGGGCAGCGGTCGTGAGGCCCGCGCCCAGGAGCGATCGGACATGGTCCGTACTCGGCTCGCAGCCGGCCTCGCAGCAAGGCGGAGCGTGGAAAGCTCGACAGCCGAGACGCCGCCGGCTCCGTCCTATCCCGTCATCGGGGTCGAAGCCGCCGAAGAGATTCGCCTGCGGTCAACGTTCACGCACCGCGGTTACCTCAGCGCTGTGGCCCGGGTTCGTGAATACATCCTGGCCGGCGACATCTTCCAGGCAAACCTCTCGCAGCGCTTCCAGGCACCGCTCTCGGAGACCCCCGTCGCCCTGTATCGACGCCTGCGACGCTCCAATCCAGCCGCCTTCGGCGCGTACCTCGACTTTGGTGAGGTTCAGGTACTTAGTGCCTCGCCCGAACGCTTTCTCAAGGTATCCGGCAATGGAGTGGAGACCCGCCCCATCAAGGGCACCAGGCCCCGAGGGCTGGGCCCGATGCACGACGCCCTCCTCGGGCAGGTCCTGACCGAGAGCGAGAAGGACCGGGCCGAGAACGTCATGATCGTGGACCTGCTCCGGAACGACCTGTCGCGGGTGTGTGTTCCGGGCACGGTACGGGTGCCTGAGCTCTTCGCGCTCGAGCAGCATCCGACCGTGCATCATCTGGTCTCCACTGTCGTCGGGGAACTCGAGCCCGGCCGGGATCCTGTGGACTTGCTGCGAGCGACGTTCCCGGGAGGCTCGATCACCGGCGCGCCCAAGGTGCGCGCCATGGAGATCATCGCGGAGCTGGAGCCGACTCGACGCGGGATCTACTGCGGGTCGTTGGGCTATCTGAGCGTTACCGGCGACATGGACACCAGCATTGCAATCCGGACGGCCGTGGTCCAAAAGGGCACCGTGTACTTTCAGGCCGGCGGCGGCATCGTCGCGGACTCCGAACCGGAAGCCGAGTATCGCGAGACGCTCGACAAAGCACGGGGCATCATCCGCGCCCTAGCCTCAGCGGATAGCGGATAGCGGATAGCGGATAGCGGATAGCGGATAGCGGATAGCGGATAGCGTCCCATGATATTGCTGATCGACAACTACGATTCCTTCGTCTACAATCTCGCCCGGTACGTGCGAGAGCTGGGAGACACGCCCCTGGTGCGTCGCCACGACGCGGTCACTCCGGACGAGATCGCGGCTCTGGCTCCGACCCACATCATTATCTCACCCGGCCCCTGCTCGCCGAAGGAAGCCGGGATCTCCTGCGACATCGTGCGCCGCTTCGGCGCCACCATTCCTACGCTCGGCGTCTGCCTGGGCCATCAATGCATCGGAGCGGTGTACGGCGGAGAGATCGCGCGTGCCGCCCGACCGATGCACGGCAAGACCTCGCGCATTCGGCACGATAACAACGGCATCTTCGCGGGGTTACCCAATCCCTTCCTTGCAACCCGCTATCACTCGCTCGTCATCGCGCCGGGATCGCTTCCGCCGGAGCTCAGAGTCACCGCTACCTCCGACGACGGAGAGATCATGGCGGTTCAGCATCGGGATTACCCGGTCATCGGGGTGCAGTTCCACCCCGAGTCGGTGCTCACCGAGCATGGCTATCAGCTCCTGTCCCGCTTTCTGGGCCAGACGGGCGAGTCGTTGCCGATCGGCGCGGATGGCGGGCTCGGCCTTTCAGCCATCGGTTATCAGGTGCCTGCCGTTGGACTCGACCGGCGCCGCTCACCCAGGGCACATCAGGCTCCCTGGTACGTGACCTCGCGACAATAAGAGATCCGACAGGATGCGACTCCATGTCTCATTGCCGCTCGCGCTCATCCTTCTCCCGATCGGCGGGAGGGCCCAGACCGCGCCGTCACCGCCGGCGTTCGAGCGGGCGGAGGTGATGATACCGATGCCGGACGGGGTGCGTCTGCACACACTGATCTTCACGCCGGCGGAGACGACAGACTCTCTGCCGATGCTCCTCACCCGCACTCCATACGGAATTGAAGGTTCCGAGAAGCGACTCGAAAGCAGCTACGCCGAGCTTGCGAGGGACAGATACATCTTTGTGTTCCAGGACATCCGGGGACGCTACGCATCCGAGGGCGACTTCAAGATGAATCGCCCGCTCCATGACCCGAAGGATTCGGCGGGCGTGGACGAGACAACCGATACCTACGACACCGTCGACTGGCTCATCCACAATGTGGCTCACACGACGGAGACTGTCGGCGTGCTGGGCATCTCGTACCCAGGCTGGCTGGCCGCAATGGCCGGAGTGAATGCGCACCCGGCGGTGAAGGCCATCTCGCCCCAGGCGCCCATGACGGACACCTGGATGGGCGACGACTTCTTTCACTATGGGGCGTTTCGCCTGAGCTACGGATTCGAATACGCCTCGGAGATGGAGCTCACCAAGGACGCGTCGCAGCCACCTCCCGTCGGAGGGTATGACACCTACGACTGGTACTTGCAGCAGGGGCCGCTGAGCAACCTTACCCGTCTCCTGGCCGGTCGCTCAGCGAGCTGGACCAACTTCACGAAGCACCCCACCTATGACGCGTTTTGGCGGGCGCAGGCGCTCCCGACTTACCTGCGGCGCCTCACCGTCCCAACATTGACGGTGGGCGGCTGGTGGGACCAGGAAGACTTCTACGGCCCCCTCACAACGTATGCGACCCTCGAGCGCCTCGATTCGGCCCACGTGAGCACGCTTGTGGTGGGACCCTGGAATCACGGCGGTTGGTCCCGAGATGACGGACAGAAGCTGGGCGACATCGACTTTGGCAGCGCGACGGGTCGCTGGTTTCGGGAGCAGGTTCAAGCCCCCTGGTTTGCGCACTGGCTCAAAGGCCGTGACTCGCTCCCGGTCGGTGAAGCGTTGGTCTTCGAGAGCGGCTCGAATCGCTGGCGCACGTTCGACCGGTGGCCGCCGCCGAGCCACACCCGTAGCCTCTATTTCAGAGAAGGCGGGCGACTCTCGTTCGATGCGCCCGAGACGCCCGACCCGGCCTTCGACAGCTACGTATCGGACCCGCGGCATCCCATCCCGTACCGCCGCCGTCCGGTGCAGCGGACCTACGACCCCCAGGGATCCGGCTGGTACACCTGGCTCACCGAGGACCAGCGGTTCGTCGACAACCGGCCCGACGTGCTGACCTGGCGCACCGAGCCGTTGGCGGAGAACATCACCATTGCCGGCAGCATCGCAGCCCATCTGTTCGCGGCAACCACGGGGACCGACGCAGACTGGATCGTGAAGCTCATCGATGTCTACCCGGACACTGTCGCGGGCGACCCCAAAATGGGCGGGTACGAGCTGATGGTGGCGAGTGAGATCCTGAGGGGGCGCTACCGGACGGGGTTCGACCGGCCAACGGCAATCAAGCCCGGCCGGATCGAGGCCTACACCGTTGATCTGCACCAGCAGAGCTATCGCTTTCTCCAGGGTCATAGGATCATGGTCCAGGTCCAGAGCACCTGGTTCCCCGTCTACGATCGGAATCCCCAGACCTTCGTCCCTAACATTTTCGCCGCGCGACCGCAGGATTACCGCTCCGCCACGCAGCGGGTGTATCGATCGGCCGAACACGCATCCCACGTTGTGCTGCCGGTTCTCCAGGAGTGATCGATCGGACCAATGCCGCTCATCATCGAGTCGATCGTCACCACCCTCGATCAGGAGGGGCGAGCCAACTTCGCACCGATGGGTGTGGAGTGGGGTGAAGAGACGATCGTGCTCAAGCCGTTTCTGGAGACCACCACCTTCCGCAACGTTCGCGCGACCGGCGCCGCTGTCGTCAACCTGACTGACGACGTCCTTCTGTTCGCGCAGAGCGCCATCGGCTCCCCCACGTTCCCGTCATCTCCGGCGCTGCTGGTGCGCGGGGTGGTCCTCGAGGCGGCGTGTTCCTGGCGTGAGCTCGAGGTCGCCGCGGTGGACGCTACGCCACCCCGTTCCCGGATCGAGATGCGAGTGCGCCATCGCGGAACGCGTCGCGACTTCATCGGCTTCAATCGCGCCCGACACGCGGTGCTGGAGGCCGCCATTCTTGCGACCCGGGTGCATCTGCTGCCCCCGGACCAGATCCGCGATGAGCTGACCCGGCTCGCCGTGCCGGTCGAGAAGACCGCCGGGCCGCGGGAACGCGAGGCGTGGGCACTAGTCGGCGGGTTCATCGAATCCAAGCTCGGAAGCGGGTCGCCCGCATGACGGCCCACGGACGGCCGGATGCCAGCGTGTATGTAGAAGCCCCCGCCCGGCTCCACTTCGGGGTGCTGGACCTGCACGGCGGGTTGGGACGCCGGTTCGGGGGCATGGGCGCCGCGATTCCCACGCCTTCGTTGCTTCTCGAAGCGGCACGCTCCGGAGAAGTCGAGTGCGAGGGAGCAGACGCCGAGCGCGCAACGGCGTTTGCCAGGCGGTTTCTGGCCCAGCATGGCCAGCGAGGGGGCGTTCATCTCCGCATTCATCGCGCGATCCCGTCTCATGTGGGGCTCGGTTCGGGGACGCAGCTCGGGTTGGCGGTCGCCCGCGCCGTGGCCGAGATCTATGAGCTCCCAACGATTACGCGCGAGCTGGCCCGCATTGTCGATCGCGGACGCCGGTCCGCCATCGGCACGTGGGCCTTCGAGTCGGGCGGTTTCATTCTCGAGGGCGGCCGGCGACCCGGTACCGACGATCTCGCTCCTCTGCTCGCACGCTACGAGATCCCGCCAACCTGGCGATATGTCGTCGTGATTCCGCCGGCGGCGCCGGGGCTGAGCGGCGAGGCGGAAGCCGATGCATTTCGTCGCCTGCCGACGCCTGGCGTGCGTGACGTGGAGCGGGTCGCTCACCTCGTGCTGATGCGCCTGCTTCCCGCACTCGTCGAGCGCGAACTCGAGGCGTTCGGCAGCGCGTTGTCGGAGATCCAGCGGATCACCGGCGCGTGGTTCGCTGAGGCACAGGGTGGCGTTTTCGTGCCCGGTCCCTCCGCGGCGTTGATCGGCCGGCTGGCGGACGCGGGGGCGGCCGGCGTTGGCCAAAGCTCTTGGGGTCCAACGGTTTATGCCATTGTGGACGGGGCCGAGCGGGGCCGAGAGCTGGCCCGCTTGGCCAGTGGGTGGCTGGGCGACCGAGGCGCCGTGTTCGAGGGCGCATTCCTCAACCGTGGTGCGCGCGTCTGGCGCGGGTCGACAAACGTGTTGGCTGATTGACAGTTGGGCAGGCGAGCGGTATAGTCTAGCCCCACGTTCCAACTCAATCGATAGCGCCCCGCCGGTGTTAGGCGAGCCAACGGGGAAAGCGGCACTGGGAGACCGGTGCGTTCGTCGAGGTCGTGGGATCGCCAGGGGCGCGGCACCGCTTCACCAAGTGACGCATTCGTGCTCCATTCTCATCTCGAGACAATCGTTGGGCGGTGGTCTGCCGAGGGTCTCATGGGAACTTTCCCGTTCGCTGCCACGATGGGAGACAAAATGAGTCCCATCTGGGCTCGGTCAGAGTGGTGGCGACGCGATCGGTCCTTGCACTCGTGCTGCCAGCTTCTTCCGACATCCGCGCAACGATTCGACCAGCTGACCCCGAAGTCCTCCGCCCGCCACGCAGATCTGGCGCTCTGGCGATTTCCAGCGTACATCCAAGACAACCAGTTTCAGTGTACCCCAGTGCAGGGTCCCCGTCCGAGGGGTCTCTGGGCGCCGATCGCAATCGAGCGCGGTCCGCCGGCTTTGGCTGCGTGAGTCGCCTCCCGGCGGGGTGAGCGGCCCGGATCCGGTCGCCCGACCCAGCCTCAGGGCATCGTCGGTACCATCACGGAAGGTGTAGGTCGCAGTAGAATCACCCTTCATCCTGAGGTCAGTTATGAACCGCTTTACCCGGAAGGTGTTGTCCGGCGTCGCTGCGGGCCTCGCGTTCGCAACCGTCGCCAACGCCCAAGCGGCGCGGTCGGGGGCGTGGACCCTGAATGCGCCGGAGGGCGACTGGTATACCACCGGGCGTGATTACAGCCTGCAGCGGTTTAGTCCGCTCAAGCAGATCACGACGGCAAACGTGCAGAACCTCAAGGCCGCATGGATGTTCTCAACCGGGACGCTGCGCGGTCATGAGGGCAATCCGCTGGTCGTTGGGAACGTGATGTACGTGAACACCTCGTTCCCGAACATCGTCTACGCGCTCGATCTTTCGAAGCCCGGCGCGCCGCAGATCTGGAAGTACGTTCCGAACCAGTCGCCCGACGCGATTCCAATCGCCTGCTGCGACCTCGTGAACCGCGGCACCGCCTATCACCCCAGCGGCAAGATCTTCATCAACGCGCTCCAGGGTGAGTTGATCGCGCTCGACGCGAAGACCGGCAAGGAACTCTGGAAGGCGAAGCACCCGGATCATTCCGACGCCGGCCCAGAGGCCATTGGTTACAAGCAGGGCGCCACGATCACGGTCGCCCCGATCGTGATCAAGGACATCGTGATCACCGGCATTTCGGGCGGTGAGTTCGGCGTCCGCGGCCGCGTTTCGGCGTTCGATGTGAACACCGGCCAGCACAAGTGGACCATGTACAGCACCGGTCCCGACAAGGAAGTCGGAATCGAGGGCGATGCCAACGCCAACTACGCCTCCCACAAGGGGAAGGACCTCGGGGTCTCGACCTGGCAGGGTGACGAGTGGAAGCGCGGCGGCGGCACGACCTGGGGCTGGTACTCCTACGACCCCGAGCTGGACATCTTCTATTACAGCGTGGGCAACCCGGGGACCTGGAACCCAGATCAGCGCCCGGGCGACAACAAGTGGTCGATGACCATCTTCGCCCGCAAGCCCGCTGACGGTAAGGTCGTTTGGGCCTACCAGATGACGCCGCATGACGAATGGGACTACGACGGCGTCAACGAGAACGTGCTCTTCGAGAGCGGCGGCAAGAAGCTGCTCGCCCACTTCGACCGTAACGGCATCGGGTATACGATCGACCGGACCAACGGCAAGGTCATCGTCGCCAACGCCTATGGCCCGATCAACTGGGCCGTGAGCAAGGGCACCGGCACCCCGGTCGAGGGTGTGGTGGCCACTGGCGTGCCGAAGAAGGATCCGAAGTACGGCACCACCTCGAAGAAGAACACCGAGGGCATCTGCCCCGCGGCGATCGGCTTCAAGGATCAGCAGCCATCGGCGTACTCGCCGATGACCGGCTGGTTCTATGTGCCGGCTAACCACATCTGCATGGACTACGAGGGCGTCGAGGTCAAGTACTCGGCTGGCCAGCCCTACGTAGGCGCCATCGTGCGGATGTTCCCCGGCCCGGGCGGCAACCGTGGTCGCTTCATCGCCTGGGATCCGATGAGTGGCACCGTGAAGTGGGAGATCAAGGAGAACCTGGCAGCTTACGGCGGCGCCCTCACGACCGCCGGCGGTCTGGTCTTCTATGGAACCATGGAAGGCTGGCTCAAGGCCGTCGACCAGAAGAGCGGCAAGGTCCTCTGGCAGTTCAAGACCCCCTCGGGCATTATCGGCAACCCGATGACCTATCTCGGCCCGGATAAGAAGCAGTACGTGGCCGTGTACTCGGGCATCGGTGGCTGGGCCGGCATCGGCGTAGCAGCCGGTATTGGCGCCGAGGATCCTACCGCCGGTCTGGGCGCGCTCGGCGCGTTCGGCGACGCGGGTCAGTTCTCCACCCAGGGTGGCGTGCTGACGGTCTTCTCGCTCTAAGCTTTACCCCCGCGGCCCCGGGGATTCCCCGGGTCTGCGGGTCGCTGCAAACCAGGGGGGCGTCGGTGGCGTGAGGCACGCGGCAAGGCCATGTGTCCACTGCCGATCCGGCGCCCTCTTGGCATCTTGTGCCTTCGGCGCTCCGCCCGCATATAATCCAGTATGCTCACCTTTCGGCCTCTCAGTTGCTCGATCGCAATCGCAGTAGTGCTCGCTGGTGCTCCCAGCGTCGGGGTAGCGCAGCGGCCCGCCCCATCCGAGGCAGGCATCCTGCGAGTCTGCACCGACCCGAACAACCTGCCGGTGTCCGATTCGATGAACCAGGGCTACGAGAACAAGATCGCCCAGCTCATCGCGGACACCTGGCATTCCAAGCTCGAATACGTCTACTGGCGGCAGGGGTTCGGGTACTTCAACCGTGGGCTCAACGGTCTCTACTGCGATGTCGAGATCTCGGCGCCGGCCGGGATCGATATCGTGGCCACGACGCGCCCGTATTATCGATCCGCCTACGTCATCGTCTACCGCAAGGACAGCGGGCTCAACATCACATCGCTGGACGACCCTGCGCTCAAGCAACTGAAGATCGGCGTCAACATGGTGGGCTCCGATGGCGACGCTGGGCCGCCGGCGGCGGCGCTCAAGAGCCACGGGGTGGTCGGGAATCTGGTCGGTTTCCCGACCTTCTACAGCGACATCAACCGCCCGGAGGATATCATCGAGGCGGTGGCCGACAAGAAAGTAGACATCGCGATCGTCTGGGGGCCGACTGCGGGATATTTCGCAGTGAAGTCCTCCGTTCCCTTGGTACTGAACCCGATTCTGGCCGACTCTGCCACCGGCATCCCGTTCTCGTATCCGATTGCGATGGCAGTGGCCCGTCGCAACAAGGCCTTGCGCGACAGCCTCCAGACCTTCCTCGACCAGAACCGCACGAAGATCGACGGAATCCTGAAGTCATTTCAGGTCCCGCTGCTCCCCATCGCCGCCGACTCCAGCCGCTCGGCGACGTCTCCGGCAACGGGTAATTCCGCTAGCGGCGTTCAATCGACGTCTCGAGGCCGCTAGCCCTGGCAGGGAGCAACCGTTGTCGTCTGAGAACGCCGGTCCCTCGCGGCGTGCGCTGCCCTTCGCCACCCGCGGGGGATCATTGTTCGAGTCCCTCACTGTGTGAAAGGATCGTTCGTCCGATGAGCCCTTCCTCGACTCCCTGGTATGCCTGCCTGCTGAGCGCGGTGCTGGTCGGACTGGGACTCGCCGCCGGCGCCAGGACGGCATACGCCCAGGAGCAGCACGACGCCTACCACGAGGCGCCGCGTGACACAATCTCCGCGGAGGCGTATCAGGGTTGGAAGCAGTTCGAGTTGAACTGCTCCCGCTGTCACGGTGAGTACGGTGTCGGCACTTCCTTCGCGCCAGCGCTGATCGTGTCGCTCAAGGACGGTGGTACGATCCCGAACAAGGAAATCTTCATCCAGACGGTGTGCGCGGGGCGGCCTGACAAGGGAATGCCCTCATGGTGTGCGCTTGGGCTCGAGATGGACAAGATTCAGAACATCTATGCGTACCTGAAGGGTCGGGCAGACGGCAAGATTCACATCGGCCGGCCGGCCGTGAAAGCCGGACCCGAACCGGGTAAGTCGAGCAGCTGAAGTCCGGCTACCTTCGGCGGGACCGCGCAGGGCCGGCGGTCCCGTCTCCGTTGGCACCCCGAGGTCCCACCAGGGGACATATGCGCCCATGTCTCGCAGCATCCATGATCGCCCTGTTGCTGTCGCCTCCGGTCGGGGCTCAGGAGGCGGCTCCTCCGAGCATGACGCTGGCCGAGGTCAAGGCAAAGCTCGCCGCCGCGACGGAGCAGAGCCCACCCGATCTGAGCGGGGCCGATTTGAGCGGGCTCGAGCTCGACGGGGTGGATTTCCGCCGCGCCAAGCTCACCAAAGCTCGCCTGGTCAAGACCCGCCTCTCCAAGGCGAACCTGTTCACCTGCGACCTTACCGACGCCGTGCTGACCGGAGCAGACCTGCGGGGTGCTAACCTGGACGGGACAGTGCTCCGCCGCGCGAACCTCCATGAGGCGAATCTCGAAGGTGCGAGTCTCTTCGCCACCATCATCGAGCGGGCGGACTTGAGCGGCGCCAATTTGCGAAAGACCCGTATCATCGGATACCTCAAGAACGCCAACCTCGCCGGTGCGGTGTTGAGCGAGGCCAACATCGGCGCCGATCCCGGTAACCAATCCATGGGCGTGATGCGGGCGACGTTCGTGGGCGCAGATCTGAGCGGCGCCGACCTTTCGGGGGCAAACTTGTACAAGGCCGACTTCTCATTCGCCAACCTGGCCAAAGCCAACCTGGCGCGGGCAGACCTCGGCACGACCGATCTGGTTCAGACCGACTTCTCCGGTGCAGACGTGACCGGAGCCAACTTTGCGAAAGCAGACATCAATGGGGCCATCTTCCGTGGCGTGGTTGGGCGAGCCCAAGCCAAGGGACTCGATCAGGCCCGTAACCGTGATAAGGCGATCTTCGATGCGCACTGACATGCTTTTCCTGCTCGCGCTGGTCGGCGCGACCGCTTGTACCTCCGCCGGTACCGATCGCAAAGCCGAAGCGCCGGTGGCCGGCGATTCGACTTCCTCGACAACCGCGGCCCTTCGCGAACCTCCATCGCCTGGCGCCGTAGCGGGGAGGGAGCTGGTGTATGTGACCAACGAAGACTCCCGCAACTTGAGCGTTGTGGACGCCGGCACGGACCGGATCGTCACCACCATCGAGGTCGGCACCCGGCCTCGCGGCGTCCATGCGACTGCGGACGGTCGTACGATCTTCGTCGCGGTGAGCGGCTCCCCCAAGTGTCCGCCCACGATGCCTGACGCCGAGTGTGAAAAGCTCCAGGCCGACAAGAGCAAGGACGGCGTTGCGGTGGTCGATGCCGCCACGCGAAAGGTGACCCGCGTGCTGCCCGGCGGATCCGACCCCGAAAACTTCGACATTTCGGCTGACGGCACCCGGCTGTTCGTCTCCAACGAGGATGCGGGCGTGGCGTCGGTGGTGGACATCGCCTCCGGAAAGATCGTTTCGAGCGTTCGGGTCGGACGCGAACCCGAAGGGGTCCGGGTGCAGCCCGACGGGAAAGCGGTGTGGGTAACGGGCGAAACCGACCACAACGTCACCATCATCGATGCAGGTACCGGCAAACGCCTGGGCGCGGTCTCGGTCGGCAAGCGGCCTCGCGGCATCGCATTTACACCAGACGGGAAGCGGGCCTACGTCACGTGCGAGGTGGATGGGACGGTGTGGGTCATCGATGCGAAGGCGCGGAAGGCCGTCAAGACGCTGACGCTGCCGGCGGGATCGAAGCCGATGGGAGTGGCGATTTCGCCCGATGGGGGCCGGGTCTACGTGTCTACCGGACGGGGCGGGACGGTTGAGGTCATCGATGCCGGCACCAACGCGATCGTTGGATCGGTGGCGGTCGGTAAACGGCCCTGGGGTGTCGCGCTCTCGGCCGACGGTCGCAAGCTCTATACAGCCAACGGTCCTTCCAACGACGTCACCGTGGTCGATGCGCAAACCCTCAAGGTGATCGCGCGCATCCCGGTCGGAGAGGTCCCATGGGGAGTGGCGGTAGCACCGGCACCGGGAGCCGCGCCGGCAACCTGAGCGACCGGACCGAACCGGGCAGCGACCAGTCCTTTGGCGGCGCGCTCTGCCGTTGGCTCGGCGGCGCGCTGGTGATCCAGCTCGCCGCCGCTATTCCGGCCTCGACTCAGCAGCTGCACTACGAAAGCCCCTCAAGCGCCCAGCCGAGCGGGTTTCAGGTCGACTCGGAGGCGAGACCGCTTTTGCATGCACTCTGGGAAGCCAGTACGGCGGCAGGAGCTGAACGGGTGGCGTGCATCGGCGGCGATCTGCGGGATGGTGTGGGTCACATCACACGCGTGCTGGTCCTCGAATCCGGGAACGCCGATTCCCTGGGCATCTCCGCTTCCGCATCCATTGACCGTTGCTCGCCTCCGCAATGGTTCGGCACGGCTCACACGCACATCGCGCTGTACGACGGTCAGCACCGCTACCCGAATTTCTCCGGGGCTGACCGTGGAGTGATGATGCTCTGGTGGCGGCGATGGACGGTGGACGGAGTCTTCTGTGTGCTGTATAGCTCGACGGAGGCTCACTGCGAACTGCAGGGCGCCTCCGCCAGCCTCATTGGGGGTCCGGGAACCCGGGTGACCTACTAGAAAACTCTCCTCTATGAAATCGGCCGGCGGGCGAGCAGGGTCGTCGGCTTCCGCGCAGCGATCACCGCGTCGAGCCCCCAGCGCCTGCCGGCGCGGGCGAAGAAGAACGCGACCATCAGAGCAAACAAAACCAGGTGAAAGCCCTGCTGACCCGACGACATCCATTGGGTAGCCAGACCGTAGTTCGTCACCAGCGCCAAGCCCACCAACGCGGCCAAACCAGTGCAGAAACCCAGCGTGAGACCGAGGCCGGCTACCGTCTCGCCCCAGGCCGTCAGGTGGGCAAAGAAGTTGGAGTGGGTCAGCACGGTCTGTTCGAGGAAGTTCTTGTAGAACGCGATCGGGTTCTCGGATGCTTGCTTGGCTACGATCTTGGGCATGACGCTGAGCCAACGATCCGAGACCGCCGGAAGCGGCAAGACTCCGCCAGCGAGCACGACCGTCATCTTGGTGACGAGCGCCTTGACGAAGTAGAGCCCCACCAGAATCCGCAAGACCGCGAGCCACTGAGATGGTCGCGTCATGTCGATTGAGCGATCCGGCATGAAAGAGTCCTCGAGAGTCAGTCTACCGCAAGTTCCTGGAACACGAAGCTCCACGTGTCCGTCAACTCATCTAGTACCTTGGCTATCGGCTTGCCGGCTCCATGGCCGGCTTTCGACTCGAGCCGCAGAAGAATGGGGTGGCGCGAGCTGGTTGCCGCCTGCAGTCGGGCCGCCATTTTCCGGGCGTGCATGGGATCGACCCTCGTATCGCTTTCCGCCGTTGCAAGCAGCACGGCCGGATAAGCTACCCCATCCTGCACATGATGGTAGGGCGAGTAGGCCTTGAGCCATTGGAACTGGGTTGGGTCGTCCGGAGAGCCGTACTCGGGAATCCACAGCCGGGCGATGAGGAATCGGTGATACCGCAGCATGTCCAGCAACGGGACCTGCACTACGACCGCGCGAAAGAGGTCGGGACGCTGAGTCAGTGCCGCGCCCATGAGCAAGCCCCCGTTCGACCCGCCGGCGATCGCCAGTCGCTTCGGCCTGGTGTATTCGCTCGCGATCAGCCACTCCGCCGCTCCGATGAAGTCGTCAAACGTGTTCTGTTTGTTCGCGAGCATCCCGTTCTGGTGCCAGGTTTCGCCGTACTCTCCCCCGCCCCTCAGATTCGGCACGGCAACCACACCACCCCGCTCGAGCCACAAGATCAACGAGCGGGAAAATCCCGGCATCATGCTGATGTTGAAGCCACCGTATCCCGTGAGATACACCGGGTTCGTGCCGTCCAGGCGCAGCTCGCGCGGTTGCACTACGAACATCGTGATTGGGGTACCATCCCGCGACGAATACGTGACCTGACGAACGACATACCGGTCCGGATCGAGGTCGGCGGAGACTCGCCGCCACAAGGCCTGTTCTCCCGTGCCTAGATCGATCCGATACACACTCGGCGGCATGGTGTAGGACGAAAAGCCGAAGAACAGCTCCTCGCCGTCCCACTCCGAGCCCAGCCCGAAGAGGCTGCCGATACCGGGAAGCTCGTGGTCACGCATGCCGCTTCCGTCGAGGGATGCGAGACGAAGGCGAGACGTCGCACGCTCGAGGTAGGTGAGGGCGAGGGCCTTCCCGACGACGGAAAAACTGTCTAGCACAGCGTCGGGCCGGGGCGGCACCAGCTCCCGTGCCGTGGCGAGGTCGGGCTGCTGCACCGGCAACCGGTAAAGGCCGTAGGTCGGAGCGTGAAGGTTGGTGCGGATGTACAAATGGCCTTGGACGACCAGCCCCTCGAAGAGGGCCGGCAGATCCTTGGCGACGGCGACGGGCGGCTCTCCCGTCCGGAGATCCTGGAGATACAGATCGGTCTGCTCGAAGGTCCGCGCCACGACGATCACGAGCCACCGGCCATCAGGCGAGAGACTCACTCCGGGCCAGTGCTCCTTGACGGCCGGCCGAAGTACCAGCGCATCATCCGCGGGATCGGCTCCCAGGCGATGAAAGAACACGGCGCGATGGTAGTGCTCTTCGCCCTCGGGGACATCGCCGGGCGCAGGATAGCGGGTATAGTAGAATCCGCTGTCATCGGGGAGCCAGGCGACATCGGCCGCGCGAGTATGAGGAATCCGGTCGCCCAGCTGGCGACCGGTCGCTACGTCCATTACGTGGAGAACGCTCTCTTCGTTGCCGTCCTCCGACAGACCGTACGCGAGCAAGGCGCCGTCGTCGCTCGCGTGGTACCAGTCGAGGGCCGTGGTACCTTCGGCGTTCAGGAGGTTGGGATCGATCAGCACCCGATCGGCCCCATGCGCTCCTTCTCGCACGTACAGGATCGGCTGGTTCTGCCGTCCGTCCCGATACTGATAGAGGTAACGGCCGCGAGCGGGTGCCGGAGCGCTCAGGCTGCCGATGGCAAGCAGCTCGTCCAGCCGGGCTCGAATGCCGGGCCGGGCCTGCACGCCGGCCAGATAGGCGGCGGTGCGAGCGTTCTGGACGGCCGTCCAGGCCTGGGTTTCCCGGCTTTCGCCGTTCTCGAGCCAGCGGTAGGGATCGACGATCGATTCCCCGTGCATGACCTCGATCACGTCGTCCCGTCGGCTGGGCGCGTGGAGCGCAGGCATCACGGGTTCGGCAGCTGAGCTCATGGCGAGGTTCTCAGTCTCCGAGGCTGATGCCGAGGTCGCGCACAGTGGCCACGATGTCGGAATCGAGGGGAACGTTCTTCGGGCGACCGACGACCTCGGCCAGGGGAACCCGAGAGATCGTGGGGCCGTTGAGACCGACCATGACACCGAAGCAGCGGTCGGCGATCGCGCGCACAGCGGCAGCGCCGAATCGGAGGGCCAGCAGCCGGTCGTAGGTGGTGGGGGTGCCTCCCCGTTGCAGATGCCCTAGGACCATGGTTCGGACTTCCTTGCCCGTGCGCTCCTGGATGGCTCGGGCAACCAGGTTGCCGATGCCGCCCAGCCGATCGGTGGTGCCGGGGCCGCGCCGTTCGACCAATACGATCTGGCCGTCCCGCGCCCGGGCACCCTCGGCGACCACAACGATGCTGAACCGTCGCCCCATCGCCTCGCGGCTGCGGATCTTGTCACACACCTTCTCGATGTCGAAGGGGATTTCTGGAAGCAGGATCACATCGGCGCTGCCGGACGCACCGCTCGACAGTGCAATCCAGCCGGCGTAGCGGCCCATCACTTCCACCACCATCACCCGCTCATGGCTCTCGGCGGTGGAGTGAAGCTTGTCCATCGCCTCCGTGGCAGTTCGCACCGCAGTGTCGTACCCGAAACTGCGCTGTGTGCCGCTCACGTCGTTGTCGATCGTCTTCGGGACGCAGACGACCGGGATCCCCTGCTTCCAAAGCTCGTACGCGATCGCCAAGCTTCCGTCCCCGCCGATCGAGACCAGCGCATCGAAGCCGCTTGCCTGAAACGCCGCCACCAGGTCCGCCGAGCGATCACTCTCCTGCTCCACGCCGTCGGCGCCGCGCGTCACGTAGCGGAAGGGATTGCCTCGGTTGCTCGTGCCGAGGATGGTCCCGCCTAGGTGTGTAATCCCGCGAACCTGTTCGGGCCCAAGCGGGACGACCCCGTTGAAGGCGAGCAGCCCGTCGTAGCCACGCTGAATGCCGTAGCACTTCCAGCCCCGATGCTCGGCGGATAGCACCACTGCTCTAATAACGGCATTCAGTCCCGGTGCGTCACCGCCACCGGTCGAGATCGCAATTCGCATGGCTGCTGCAGGACCGTGCTCAGTCCTTGCCTTTTTGCCCCCGAATCAGTCGGACGACTTCACCCGGCTCTGCATGGCGGCGCGTCGCCGCCTTGGAAAACACCAGCCGGTCGTCCACGGTCACCTCGAACCGCCCACCGGACGATGGGACGAGCTGGACGCTCGCGCCCGGGAACTCCCGGCTAAGCTCGGCCGCCAGACCGGCGGCCCTGGGCTGGTAGTTTCAGACGACGCAATACTCTATGACGGCGCGCACGCTCGTTCTCCTCGACCAATCGGCGGGGGCGGGGGAGGGTCGAATCGTAGTGGCGGCTGGGCAGGGTTGCCAGGGGTTGCATCTGTGCGCGGCGTCACGATGCAAGATATGGCGCCGCTTGTCAGGGCCTCCGGGCGAACATATCTATTTTGGCCATGAGCTTCCTTCGGGGCGCGGTTATTGGCGCGCTCGCCTTCCTGGCGTTGCCCCACGCCGCCAGTGCTCAACGCAGAAATGTCGCCGAGATCGGTGCCGCAGGTTCGGTCATGAGCTTCAGCGACTCGACCGACCTTGGCACGGGAGCCGGCGGCCTGCTGCGCGTGGGTTTCTGGCTGCCCATCCGTTTGTCGATCGAGGGAGAGGGGTCGATCCTCAAGCCCAAGACTAAGAGCGGGTCGCTGGGCGTGGACGTGAAGACAATCTCGGGCTCACTCCTCTACAATTTCATGGTCGGCCAGAACCACTCCGTCTACCTGAAAGCCGGAATCGGCTCGACCACCTATGGAAGCAACTGCCCCACCGTGGGGGTCATTTGCGGCACCGGCACCGCCTGGCTTGGCGGGGGCGGATTCCGCATCGGGATCACCCCGACTTTCATGGTGCGAGGCGAGGCGGTGCTCAATCGAAACGTCGGCGGTGACATCAAGTTTTCGAATTTCGGCGGCAACCTGGGGCTCAGCGTCATGCTGGGCTACTCGCTCACCGACTCGGACTCGGATGGGGTCCGCGACGGGAAGGACAAGTGCCCAGGCACGCCGAAGGGAGCGATCGTCGATAAGAATGGATGCCCCGTGGATAGCGATGGCGATGGGGTGCCCGACGGACTGGATCGCTGCCCGCGGACCGTGCACGGCGCCAAGGTCAACGCGGAGGGTTGCGCAATCGATAGCGACGGCGACGGCGTGCCGGATGGACTCGACAAGTGCCCGGACACGCCTCTCGCGGCAGCCGTCGATGCGAATGGGTGCCCAATCGATAGCGATGGTGACGGGGTCTACGACGGATTGGACCGCTGCCCCGACACCCCCAAGGGCGCCACTGTGGATGCCCTTGGCTGCCCCAGTGATACGGATGGCGACGGCGTGCTCGACGGTATCGACAAGTGCCCCGGCACGCCTCCCAGAACCCCGGTAGATGCCAACGGCTGTCCCATCGGGCAGCCGGGGCAGAAACGGGCCGCACCACCCGGCGGGCAGGCTCCACCTCGCCCGCCGGGGCCTCCTCCGCCCGCCGCCGCGGCAGGAGCCGCCGTAGGCGCGGCCGCAGCGAAGCCGACCGGCGAAACGCCACCGGTGTTCGTCTTGCGCGATAACGCGTTCTCGCCCGGCAGCGCTCGACTCCGGCCTTCGGCAAGCCCGACGCTGGACTCCGTCGCGGCTGCCCTCAACGCCAACCCGGCGCTGCGCGTCGAGATCGGCGGGCACACCGCCGGGTCGCGCGCCGAGTCCGATTCGCGCCAATTCGCGAGCCTCCGCGTCGAAGCGGTGCGCTCTTATCTCATCAACAAGAAAATTCAGCCCCAACGGCTGGTACCCAAGAACTACAGCGCCACAGTGCCGCTCACTGCCGACACGAGCGCCACCGGCCGCTCGATCAATCGCCGCATCGAAATCACTCCCCTCGCAGGCCCCTGAATTGCTCTAGTCGAAGGCAGCCCGGTTGTCTCGTGGGCACGCAGTGCGTGCCAACTCCGCGTTCGCGCGTGAGTTGGAACGTGTCGCACCACCCATGATCACGCTCGGAACCAGGCATGCTTCGATCGGTGTTATGCACGGCCGCATTCGCGACCGCGTTGCAAGTCCTTGCGCTCGAGGCGCAGACGCCTACGCGTTGGGGCGACGAGCTTGGGAGCCCACCCCTTCCTCCGGTGAACTCGCTCCCGGGAGCGGCGAGCCAGCCACCATCGTGGCCGGCTCCGCCCCTGCTCGATCCGCCCAAGCCGATCCGCGCCATCTACGTCAATGCCTGGGCCTTTGGGGGGCGCCGGTTCGATGAGCTGGTCAAGCTGGCCGACACGACTGAAATCAATGCGTTCGTGATCGATGTAAAGGACGACACCGGGTTTCTGACCTACCGCTCATCCGTACCCACGGCGGTCGAAATTGGTGCCAACGATCAGCGCCGAGCTCGCGATACCGAGCGCCGGCTGCGCGTGCTCAGCGAGCACGGGATCTATCCGATTGCGCGCATCGTTGTGGCCAAGGACCCATTGCTGGCCGCACGCAAGCCTGCGTGGTCGGTGCAGCACGTGAATGGCGACCTGTGGCGAGACAGGCTCAATTTTGCCTGGGTCGACGCGTTCAACGACTCCATTTGGATCTACGCTGCCCAGCTGGCCGAGGAGGCGGTCCGGATGGGGTTTGCTGAGGTGCAATACGACTACGTGCGCTTTCCCGATGAGCCGGCCCAACGAATGGCCACGGCCGTCTTCCCGGCCCGCGGCGCCGGGGAGACCAAGCGCGAAGGCGTAGCGCGGGGCCTCACCCTGCTGCGGGACCGCACGAAACCACTCGGCGTGCCCTTCACGATCGATGTCTTTGGCCTCACAACCACCGCGATCGACGACATGGGCATCGGGCAGTTGTGGGAAGATCTGGTCCGCACCGCCGACGTCGTCCTGCCGATGGTCTACCCAAGCCACTACTACCGCGGGGTGTATAACGTCCGCCACCCGAACAGCGAGCCGTACCACATGGTCAGGCGAGCGCTGGAGGACGGGTTGAAGCGGTCAGGGCCGCTTGGGAAGACGGCCGAGATTCGGCCTTATCTCCAGGCCTTCACGTTGGGCCCGCCCCGGTATTCGCCCACCGAAGTGCGGGCTCAGATTCGAGCCGCGCAGGAACTCGGCATCGACTCGTGGGTGTTGTGGAACCCGCGAAGCTCGTACGATCCGGGAATCTTCAGGACCAAGACGTCCGCGCTCAGTGCCGCGCGAGGTGGGGCGGCGCCGGCGAATTGAGGCCGGCCAAGGTGGCCCACAGAAGTGACGCAACGTCAACCTGTCCAGGGCCGCGCTGAGCACGCAAGTCACTACTCCGCAATATGTTGTAGCGCCGCACCAGGGTAGGTCCGCAAGTTGCGTTTCCCGCGGTGCTGGCACTCGATCAAACCACGCATTTGCTTGTTCTGTGTCCGACGGCTCGTATACTTACGCTTCGGCCTCGCGCCGTGCACCGGCTGCCAGCCTACGACACACTCGAGAGGGAGCTCGCACGATGGAAATGCGCACTCGGTTGGGCTTGCTCGTCACCCTCGGCCTCCTCGCCGCCGCAGCGCCGGCGCGAGCGCAGGGACTCCCGAGCGGGGTAACCCAGGAAATGGTTGATAAGGGCAAGGCCATCTTTACCGGCGCCGGGAATTGCTACGCTTGCCACGGCCAGAATGCGGAAGGGATGTTGGGGCCGACCACCAATCTGGTGAATCACACCTGGCTCCACAGCGATGGGAGCTATGCCGGCATTTCGGCCTATGTCAAGAAGGGTGTGACCAAGGAGGAATCGAAGAGCGGCATCCCGATGCCGGCGCGTGGCGGCTCGAACATCACCGACGACCAGGTGAACCAAGTCGCCGCTTACGTGTGGACCCTGAGTCACGGGAAGAAGTAGGCGACTGACCAGCCGACAAATGGGGGGCGACGCAAGTCGCCCCCTTTTTCGTTACCGTTCAGCCATGGCGAGCCTGCTGACTGGAATGCCCGATGCCTGGACCCGAGTGGCAGAGGAGTATCAGCGTCAGGTTGCTCCCGACTTCCGCCCGGCAGCCCGAACGCTCTGCATGGCGATCGACATCCGCCCGGGAGACAGCGTCCTTGACGTCGCCTGCGGGCCCGGGACAGCAGCGCTCCTGGCCCGGGAACTCGGCGCCGCGCCCGTAATCGGAGTGGACTTTTCCCGCGGCATGGTCTCCCTGGCGAAGGGCCTCGGCCGCGAGCGCACGTCGTTCGTCCTGAGCGACGCCGCTCACCTGCCCCTGGCGAGTCAGCGTTTCGACGCCGTCATCTCAAGCTTCGGGCTTATCTTCGCGCCCGATCCGGTGCGCGCGGCGGCAGAAGCGGCGCGGGTGCTCCGGCCACAAGGTCGGTTGGGATTGCTTGCCTGGTATCCGGACGGCAGCGTCGGCACTTATCAGCGGCTTGCCTTCAAGTACTTCGAGTTTCGGCCTGACGCACACGATCCGTTCAAATGGGGCAGTCCACTCCAAGCGCGGGCGTGGCTCGAGCGATTCAGCGACGTCGAGATGACGCCGATCGAGGTGGCCTTCAAGGCTGAGTCGGCCGACGCGGCCTGGCGCACACTTCGGGTGGCAACGGGTCGAATCGCTGCGAGCTACGCTGCACTCGATCCCGCAACGCAGGCACTGCTCGACGGAGACATGGTGGAATTCCTCAACGGCTTCGGCCATCCATCAGGCGGGATTTACTGGCCGCGGGAGGCGCTCGTGATTCGGGCAATTCGTCCGTGACCAACCGCCTGGCCGAAACCAGCTCCGCCTACCTCCGCTCGGCGGCGCACCAGCCGATCCATTGGTACCCCTGGGGGGAGGAGGCCTTCACCGCGGCTGCCGTCGGCGACAAGCCCGTCCTCCTCGACATCGGGGCCGTGTGGTGCCACTGGTGTCACGTCATGGACGGCGAGTCCTACGAGGATCCTTCCATCGCCGAATTCCTCAACGGGAACTTCATCTGCATCAAGGTCGATCGCGATGAACGACCAGACGTGGATGCCCGGTATCAGCGAGCCGTTCAGGCGCTGACCCGACAGGGCGGTTGGCCGCTGACGGCGTTCCTTACGCCGGAGGGTCAGGTCTTCTACGGCGGGACCTACTTTCCTCCGGATGGGAAGTACGGCCGCCCCGGGCTGCGTACAGTCCTTGCCAGCGTCCTCGACGCCTGGCGCACTCGCCGAGGGCAGCTCGAGGCGCAGGCTAGCGCGATCCGGGATGCGGTCCTCCGACAGGGCGACGAATCCGCGCCGGGGGAGCTGAGCTCCGCCATCATCGACGCGGCCGTGGACGGGATGATCCAGGTCTTCGATCCTGTGAACGGCGGCTTCGGCAGCCAGCCGAAGTTCCCTCATCCTGGAGCGATCCGGTTCCTCCTCGCGCGCTGGTGGGACGACCCCCGCTCCCAGCTTCGAACCGTAGTCGACGGCACGCTCGAGGGAATGGCACGGGGCGGCATCCGCGATCACCTGGGCGGTGGCTTCCACCGCTACAGCGTAGATGCGGAATGGATCGTTCCTCACTTCGAGAAGATGGTGTACGACAATGCGGAGCTGCTTCGGGCTTACACCGATGCCTACGCCGCGTTCGGGACCACAGCGTACGCCGTGGTAGGGCGGGACATCATCCGCTGGGTGAGAGAGGTGGCGTCAGACCCGGAAGGGGGCTACGCGGCGAGCCAGGATGCCGACGTGGGTGCAGACGACGACGGCGACTATTTCACCTGGACTCGCCACGAGGCCTCTGCGGCACTCACGGCAGAGGAACTCGCGGTCGCGGCCGAGTTCTACGACATCGGCACTGCGGGAGAGATGCACCACAATCCCGCGAAGAACGTGCTGTATTCCCCGGTGGCCATCGAAGCGATGGCCCGCCGGCTGCGCCTTCCGGAAGAGCGCGCGGTGGAACTGCTTCGTTCGGCTCGAGACAAGATGCGAGCTGTGCGGGCCACTCGTCCCGCGCCATTCGTGGATCGCACCCGGTATGCCAACTGGAACGCGATGATGGTCTCGGCCCTCCTCAACGCGGGGGCGGTGTTGAACGACCCGTGGGCCCAATCCCATGCGCTCCTCACGCTGCGTCGGCTGCGCGCCGAGTGCCCCGAGCCGGACGCGGTGCCGCACACAGCTTCGGGCCCAGGAGGACTCCTGGAGGATCAAGTCCTCGTCGCCGCGGCCGCGCTGGACGCGTTCGAAGCTACTGGGGAAACCGAGTGGCTCGAATGGTCCCGGTCGATCATGACGAGGGTCTGGCGAGACTATCGCGACGCAACCCGCGGCGGGCTTTTCGATCGCACCAGCCAGGCGGGTGAGAAGGGGCTGCTGCCGACTCGGCTCAAGCCGCTGGAGGATGCACCTACGCCCTCCGCCAACGGCGTCGCGGGAGTCGTGCTGGGGCGTCTGGCGGAATTAACAGGGGACCGGACCTGGCGCGACCGTGCCGGCGAGCTGTTGCGCTCGTTCGCCGGAGAAGTCGCGCGTCTTGGCTTGCACGCAGCCACCTATCTGATCGCGCTGGACTGGCATCTCCATCCGGCTACCCACTTCGTGGTCGTTGGCCAGTCAGGCGATTCAGACAGTGTGGA
>Ga0310810_10000975_pt1 | contig 28989 bp, 20 predicted proteins | sample NCmetagenome_FD_207641 | JGI IMG/M metagenome (GOLD analysis project Ga0310810, IMG submission 207641) | Soil microbial communities from experimental microcosm in Duke University, North Carolina, United States - NC | ecosystem: Engineered > Artificial ecosystem > Soil microcosm > Unclassified ... | reverse complement strand
CGTCATATACGCTTAAACCACTCTGCGTAACAAAATAGATTTTGCCTTTGCTATCCTGGTAAATGCTTTTGACACGATTGCTGACAAGGCCGTCTCTTGGAGTATAATGGACAAAGGGATATTGTTGTGCAAAGGAGCCGGCACCCATGAAAAAACATGCAAGAAAAAGCAGTTTTCGTTGCATGGTTAAATTTAATCAGAAAATGCCTTATCCTACGAGAGCAGATGGAGATTTCAGGTTATCCTTCATGAATTCGTGGACTGCCTCGATAATCGCCGGGGCATCGTATCCGCATTCTTTATGTAATTCTTTGGGAGAACCATGTTCAACAATAGTATCGGGAATACCTAATACGCGGATATCATTCTTGTACCTATGTTGAGCAATAAATTCCAGTATAGCGCTGCCAAAGCCGCCCTCAACGCAACCGTCTTCGACAGTAACTATCTTTTGATAATTGCGCAACGCTTCATGGAGCAATTCTTCATCCAGGGGTTTGGCAAAACGCATGTCATAGTGTGCGGGGTTTATTCCATCATTTTTTAACTCACGGATCGCAGTGGCGGCAAAATTTCCGGGATGACCAAATGATAAGATCGCAATGTCTTTACCTTCTTTCAATCTCCTTCCTTTGCCAACCTCAATTGTTTTCATCTCAGTCCTCCATTCTGCCATCACGCCTTCACCTCTTGGATAGCGAATTACAAATGGGAGCTTAGTTGAATCAAGTTGGGCAGTATACATGAGATTACGCAATTCGCTTTCATTCATGGGCGCACTCACGATCATGTTGGGAATACAACGCAGATACGCAATATCATAGGCTCCGTGATGCGTTGGGCCGTCTTCACCGACGAGACCCGCCCGGTCTAAACAGAATATGACCGGCAGTTTTTGAATGGCCACATCATGGATCACCTGGTCATATGCCCTCTGCATGAATGAAGAGTAGATATTGCAAAACACTTTCATTCCCTGCGTGGCCATACCAGCACTTACCGTCACAGCATGTTGCTCGGCAATGCCCACATCAAATGCCCTGTCCGGCATTTTTTCCATCATATATTTTAATGAAGAGCCTGAAGGCATTGCCGGTGTGATTCCAAAAATCTTTTCGTTCTTCTCTGCAAGCTCAATAATCGTATAACCGAAGACATCCTGGTATTTCGGTGGTTGCGGCAGATCAAATTTCTTTTTTTGGATTTCACCCGTGATCTTATCAAACAAACCGGGCGCATGCCATTTCGTTTGTTCTTTTTCGGCGAGCGCATATCCTTTTCCTTTCACGGTAACTACATGCAATAGTTTGGGTCCGGGAATTTCGCGGAGATCCTTTAATGTGTCAACGAGCTTAGCTACATTATGACCATCAATGGGTCCGAAATACCGAAGCTTTAAAGCTTCAAATAAATTCGAGCTGCTGCTGACCATCCCTTTAAGTCCTTCCGCGAGCTTGTGACCCATGGCGCGGCTAAAGTTTTTACCTACTGGAAGTTTTCCAAGCAGCTTCCATACGTCATCTTTTACTTTGTTATAGGTCGGGGAAGTAGTAATGTCGGTGAGGTATTCTTTCAATGCACCAACATTGGGATCAATCCCCATATTGTTATCATTCAGCACGATCAGCAGATCAGTATCGGCCACACCAGCATGATTCATTCCCTCAAAGGCAAGCCCTGCGGTCATCGCGCCGTCGCCAATTATTGCCACACATTTCCTGTCCAGCTCGCCCTTGTACTTTGCTGCCATCGCCATTCCAAGGGCAGCCGAAATTGAAGTTGAAGAATGCCCTACGCCAAAAGTATCGTACTCGCTTTCACTGCGTTTGGGAAAACCGCTGATTCCATTATACTTGCGGTTGGTAATAAAGCTATCACGCCGGCCGGTAAGTATTTTATGACCATAAGCCTGGTGGCCGACGTCCCATACCAATTGATCGTAAGGAGTATTATATACATAATGGAGTGCCGTGGTGAGCTCTACCACACCCAGGCTGGCCCCAAAATGACCGCCATGAACGCTTACAATATCAATGATATACTGCCTCAGCTCATCACATAACTGGTGTAGCTTTTCACGGGTCAGCTTCTTAAGGTCAGCCGGCGAATCAATGGTACTGAGCAGCGGTCCGGGTAATATTTCCATTTGCGTCTGTTACAGGTGTAAAAATAACATTTTATAACGGGCACCCGTCTACTAACGTTACTTTAACAAATTGCTGCATCTATTGGTTGCTATTTATTTTGAGTTTGTCAGGCTACTGCAGAAGAACCAGCCGGACATCTGCCTGGCGACTACGCAGAAAATAACCAAATCTCCCATTTGTAGGCCTTATTTTCCACTGATATATTTCGAAATATACTTGTGAACTCAAATTGGCTAGATTTGCCATTTATGCTACTCGGTAACAGGAGATATTGGCTGTTCCAGTTGATTGGTTGGGGCTCGTTCGCGTTTATTAATACGTTTTTTGCGTTTTCCTTCGATCAACTTACCCCCGTCGTTTTCGAGCGGCTGGCTGTGTTTTTGGCGATGGGTATCGTCTTTTCCCACCTTATGCGGATTATCATCATTCAGTTGGGCCTATTGCAAAAGAACCTCAATAAACAGGTATTGCAGTTTTTTATCATTACGGTTTGCCTGACCCTTCTCGTTTCTTATATCAGTGTAGAATTGCTTATTAGTTTCGGGCTCATTAAGAAAAATGAAGCAGAAATGTTGGCGAGGACCGATGTCAACTTTTGGATCAACAAGGTTTTGTTGGTTTTGAGCATGGCATTTTCATATTTCCTCCTCTTCTTCATCTGGAGTTTGATATACTTTGTCTATCATTATGTGGCTAAAAGCCGCAAGCAGCAGATGGACACCTTACAATTGGAATCGCTGGTCAAGGAGTTGGAATTGAAAACAATCAAGGCTCACATCAACCCTCACTTTATTTTTAACTCGCTCAACAGCATCAGGGCATTGGTGGATGAAAACCCTGAGCGAGCGAGAAAAGGTATTACCGAACTGAGTAACATACTTCGAAGCAGTATGCAAGCCGATAAAGCAGAGGCGGTGGCTTTTCAAAAAGAACTATTCATTGTAAAGGATTACCTGGCACTCGAAAATATGAGGTTTGAAGATCGATTGAAGATCGAATACCAGGTAGATGAAAATACGTTGCCCCTGCCTGTTCCTCCAATGATGTTGCAGACATTGGTGGAGAATGCTATTAAACATGGTATCAGTAAACAAATTCATGGCGGAGTAGTGCGGGTCATCTCCACCATCAAAAATAATTTTCATGAACTGTCGGTACAAAATACCGGCTACCTGAATGGTCACACGTCCGGTGAAGGATTTGGCCTGTCGAGCACGACCAACCGGCTCAATCTTTTGTACGGAAATAAAGCTAAATTTGAAATTAAGCAGGCCTCAACCTCCCTGGTGGAAGCGCGGGTTTTAATACCCGTGGAGGCGCATTACTAAAACCATTCACATGAGAGCAATCATCATTGACGACGAACGCCTGGCCAGGGCTGAATTAAAAAAATTATTGCAGGAGTTCCCCGAAGTAGAAGTGATAGACGAGGCAGCGAACGCTGAAGAAGGCATTTCCAAGATTGACAGCCAGCAGCCCGATCTTATTTTTTTAGATATTCAAATGCCAGGGAAAACAGGATTTGATCTGCTCTCTGAATTGGAACGTGCTCCCCATGTCATTTTCACCACTGCCTATGATGAGTTTGCCCTTAAAGCGTTCGAAGTAAATGCACTGGACTATTTGCTTAAACCCGTTGAGCCCAAAAGGCTGGCGGACGCCATTCATAAGCTACAACATTCAGAAGGCAAAGAAATGAGGTCTGCCGAGGAGTATACGAATAACAGCATTTTGAGTGAACAGGACCAGGTTTTTGTAAAAGACGGCGAGCGGTGCTGGTTCGTCAAGCTTAGTGATATCAGGCTGTTTGAAAGCGTGGGCAATTATGCCAAGGTTTTCTTTGGGCCCAATAAGCCCTTGATTTTAAAATCACTTAATGCTTTGGAAGAACGATTAGACGAAAAATTTTTCTTCAGAGCCAATCGCAAGCATATTGTCAACCTCAGGATGATCGATAAGATTGAGCCTTATTTTAATGGAGGATTGCTCCTTGAACTAAAAGGCGGCGAAAAGATTGAAGTGAGCAGGAGGCAGACTGTCAAGTTTAAAGAGATGATGAGCTTGTAAAGCAGTTTATTGTTATTGGTCGTGGCGGCGGGTATGGTCGATCGTCATGGTTTGAGAAATGTACGTCAGGGGCCCAAAACTAATTACCTGTAACCAAACCCGCTGCCTTGACCTAAAACCATGACCCGTATTAAAATGAAAAGAGAACAATAATATATGAAGACATTACTAGTTACGGGACTGTTGGTATCAATAGCCCCGTTTTTATTTGCACAGGAAATTGGCGCAATTATTAATTCGAAAGAAGCAGAGCGCATTGAAAAAGTATTGGCTTCGGATGAAATGCGCGGCAGAAAAGCTTTCAGCCCGGATATAGAAAAAGCAGCTGATTTTATTGCGTCTGAATTTAAGGACGCAGGGTTGAAAACCTGGGATAATGGAAATAGCTTCCACCAGGACTTTGCCCTGGCCAGAATGAAACAGGTTAATTTGACTGCGACATTCGAAGGATCAAGTGTCGATCCTCAAAGAATTGTAGTTGTAACGACTGAAACTGAAATCACAATTGATCAGTCTTCAGCTTATTCAACAAGACAAATAAAAGCCGGCACTGATTTATTTACTGAAGCAACTTCTGCTGCCAGCACTCCAAAAAATATGATCGTTCTTGTTGATAGCAGCTTTGTAAACAATTTTCCCCGCCTCACTTTTTTCAAGCGTAGCCGTTTTAAATCGGATAAGAATATTGTTTTTATTTTAGGAAGTGAGTTGCCCAAAAATTTCCGCATTAGTGCAACGCATGAAGTAAAAGAGCAGAAGGCGGCGAATGTCGTGGGTGTGTTACCCGGCAAAAGCAAGAAGGATGAGATCGTCATATTTTCAGGACACTATGATCACCTCGGTGTGGGGAAACCCGTAAACGGTGATTCCATATTTAACGGCGCAAACGACGATGCCGCAGGGATCACTGCGGTGATCCTGCTGGCAAAATATTTTGCAGCAATAAAAAATAATGAACGAACTCTTGTTTTTGCAGCATTTACTGCCGAAGAACTGGGCGGATATGGATCACAATTCTTTTCGCAAAAATTTCCCCCGGAAAAAGTAATGGCGATGTTCAATATTGAAATGATCGGCACCGAAAGTAAATGGGGTAAGAATTCAGCCTATATCTCCGGCTTTGAAAAATCAGATATGGGATCAATATTGCAGAAAAATCTTGAGGGCTCCGGCTTTACTTTTCATCCCGACCCTTATCCCGCCATGCAGTTATTTTACCGGTCAGATAACGCCACCCTGGCAAGACTGGGTGTGCCTGCCCATAGTATTTCCACGTCGAAAATGGATGCAGAGCCCAATTATCACAAAGTAACTGATGAAGTAAGCACCCTTGACCTTGAAAATATGGCAATGGTCATCAAGTCAATTGCATTGAGTTCGAAAACAATTGTAGCGGGAAAAGATACTCCATCAAGGGTTGAGAAAGAAGAACCGCGATAAGATTCTAAATTGTATTGTGACTTAATGCCGTTGCCCGCGATTCGGGCGGAACTTATTTCATCATGAGTAGAACAATTCTTTTTATACTGCCTTTACTATTTTTATCACAGCTATTTGTATTTGGACAAGGTGAGCCTGGAATGATCATGGAGAATGATGCATCCCGGATCATCAGCTTTCTTGCCAATGATTCTTTAAAGGGGCGTGGAAATGGCAGACCAGAATTGCTGCGCGCCGGATTATTTATCGCAGACGAATTCAGAAATCATGGATTAAAGCCTTTTTTTGGAAATGCCGGCTACTTTATGCCTTTCCGCCCATTTGGAGGGAGCAAAAAAATTGTTTCCGACAGGTTGATATGGAATGGAAAAGAATTACTGACCGACCAGTTTATGTATTATCATCCACGGCCGGGAAATTATCCTTCCAGGTCGATTTCAGACTTTACGGTTATAAAAATCGACTCTTTTTTTACAGCAGATATTTTGGATCGTTACAATAACGTAGTTGGCGATTTGCTTCTATGGAGTAACCAACCGCAACCTGATAAAGAAAACTACTTTCCTTCCCGGATAAAATTATTGCCCACGCAAACCGAACGGAATGTATTGCTGGTTTGCACGGTGTCAGCTCCCGATTCAATATCGCTTTCCGGGGTTGGGAGTTACTATGACAACGTCGGATACAATGTGGTAGGTATATTGCCCGGAAGAACCAGGCCGGATGAGATTATTTTATTTTCCGCACATTATGATCACGAAGGAGTATTCATGCGCGGGAGAAAAAGAGACAGCATTATGAACGGCGCCAATGATAACGCATCGGGAACCACAGCCTTATTACTGCTTGCAAAATACTTTGCCAGTCGTGGCGACAATGGCCGGACCATAATGTTTTGTGCTTTTACGGGCGAAGAATTGGGACTGCTTGGTTCCAAATTTTTCGTCGAAAATGTGAACACTCAAAATATAGTCGCGGGAATTAACCTGGAAATGATTGGTATTCCACAATACGGAAAGAATAATATTTTTTTCACCGGTTATGACCGGTCATCATTACCACCCATATTGGAAAAACAATTTTCTTCTACCCCGGTAAAAGTAAAACCCGGCCCTTCCCCGGACAAGGAATTGTTTAAGCGAAGTGACAACTTTCCATTTGTTGAAAAAGGAGTTCCTGCCCATTCCATCATGAGCAGTGATGACGATGATAAGTGTTATCATCGTCCATGTGATGAAATAAAGAGGATCGATCTGCAGCACATGACGACAATTATACGGGCTATTGCTGTTGCATCAGAAACTTTGATTAGCGGAAAAGATACACCATCGAGGATAGAGCCACCAGGCAGTAAGGAATGATCATTACTTAATAGGGAAGATGAAACAATTGAGAACAGTGTAGTGAACTTATACGTTAACAGCGACCGAATGTACTGCATCACTCATCTCTTTAATCAGTGACGCATCTTTTTCTATTGCATTGCCTACCACGATTACATCTGCGCCGGCCTTGCAATTCAAATATGCCTTTTCTGCATCCCTGATTCCGCCGCCTATGATAAGTGGGGTCGAAATGCTTTTTGCAACTGATTCGATCATGGTTTCGCTGATAGCTCTCTTTGCGCCGCTGCCTGAATCCATGTAAATTAATTTCATTCCCAGCATTTCGCCTGCCATCGCCGTACACATTGCAATTTCGTTTTTATCGGCCGGAACAGGTGCCGCGTTACTGATATAAGAAACAGTGGTAGGAGCTCCCCCGTCAACAACAATATACCCGGTTGGCATTATTTCCAAACCGCTATTTCGTACGAATGGAGCGGAGACTACGTGTTGTCCAATCAGTAATTCCGGGTTGCGTCCGGATATTAAAGACAGGTATAGCAGGGCGTCGGCGTATTTACTGATCTGCGTTGGGCTTCCCGGGAATAAGATTATTGGCAGCGAGCAATTTTGTTTGATGTGCTGCACGCATTCATCAAGATGGTTGGAGATCACCAGGCTTCCACCCACAAGGAGGTAATCTACATTGGCAGCAACACACAGGTCGGTCAATTCGTCCAGCATCGGGTTGTTAACCTTATCAGGGTCAATTAGTACGGCAAATGATTTCTTTCCCTGTCTTTTCTTTTCTGCTATTGAGTGGTAAATGGCTGACTTCATCCGGTACCGCTTGGTGATATGCAAAAATGCAAAAACTTTTTGGCTTTTAACGAGTTAATTTACAAAGGATTTATGCTATTGTTTGGGTTATAGAGTTGGAACCCAAATCACCTGTAAGACCTTTCATTTTAAAGGCGAAGGTACCCGGCAATTAGTGCTATATGATTATTGGTAAATGCGTCGTTCTTGCCGTTTATGTACTGGTTCATGTAGCCCGCCTCAAGATCAAACGAAGCATTTACCCTGTAGCCAATGGCCAGGTAAAGCCGGTTCTGGTCAAAAGGTTCACCATTGGTATACTGACCGCTGCCGAAATTGATAAACACCTCTTCCTGGAGTGCGGCAAAAATTCCTTTTGCAAAAGTTTTTTGCGTTTTTAAAGGAATAATGTTCCTGATAAAATATCGAAGACGGTTGGCGTATCCGTAACCATCAGTTTCAAGCTGGTTATTCTGCACAGTGGCCTGGCCGATAAATCGCTGTTCCACTCTTAGTCTGTGCAGGACCGGAAACATCTTTATTTTGTGACTATATATCACCTGCTCCCAAATGCGATGTTCCGGCGCATAGCCAATTATATCATTTACCGTGCGTCGATTGTAGGTAAAAGCATAACCGGCTGTTACCGTCCATTTTTTGTTGAGGTGAACATTTAACCCGGAACGAATCAATAAGGTCTGCATATTTTTTAATTGATCCGAGCTTCGCAACTGGACGTCTGAATGAATACTTGTTTTCTTTCCCGTTTTAATGGTATTAAAGGAAGCCAGCCATCCTGAAAATTGTGATTGTGCACCAGCATCAGAATGCAACATTCCCATAATAAAAACCAAAAGCCCTGTTAATAGTCTTGTATTCATAAGTAAAAATCAAAATACAGCTAAGAATTGTATTAACAACCAATGGAAGACACTTGTCATTGTATTTATGTTGCCGGAAATTTCCAAATAAATATCGCGGAGAACTTATCGAAATGTGCAAAAATTCTCTAACGCAATACAGCAAAGGGATACAGGCAAAACAAGTTTGTTTTTCCACACAATGTTGATATTCTAAAAGTGGAAATTAGAAGATCAAAAAATACTTTCGTGACCGCCCACACCCCACCTGGAAGGCGATCTAATCTAAACCCGTAAATAATTAAAGACATGGTAGGTCATAAGCCGGCATCCGCCAATGGCGGGCTGCAGTTTCGTCGTCGTTATACCAGCGATGAGGTAAGTGTGTTTGACATGTTTGAATACGATTACCGTACATCCATTATACGCAATCCCTCTGGTGAGATCGTATTTGAAATGAATAACGTGGAGGTTCCAAGGCAATGGAGCCAGATAGCTACTGATATTTTAGCTCAAAAATATTTTAGGAAAGCAGGAGTACCGCAACCTGATGGAAGCCTTGGAAGAGAAACTTCGTCAAAGCAGGTGGCTCACCGCCTGGCAAATTGCTGGAAAGCATGGGGAGAAAAGTATGGTTACTTCGCTTCAGAAAAAGATGCACAGGTTTTTTATGAGGAGTTGGTGTATAGCATCCTCAACCAAATGTGTGTTCCCAACTCACCACAATGGTTCAATACGGGTTTGTATGAAAGTTATGGTATCAAAGGAAAGCCACAGGGACATTATTATGTGGACCCGGTAGATGGAGAATTAAAAAATTCTACTTCGGCGTATGAGCGGCCACAGCCACACGCATGTTTTATTCTAAGTGTTAATGATGACCTGGTCAACGATGGTGGCATCATGGATCTGTGGGTCAGGGAGGCAAGGATATTTAAGTATGGTTCTGGCGTCGGTACAAATTATTCCAATCTCCGTGGGGAAGGTGAAAGGTTAAGCGGTGGTGGTACTTCAAGTGGTTTAATGAGCTTCCTGAAAATTGGAGATCGTGCTGCAGGAGCCATCAAAAGTGGCGGGACTACACGGCGTGCAGCCAAAATGGTTTGTCTCGACCTGGATCACCCGGAAATTGTTGAATTTATTAATTGGAAAGTTGAAGAAGAAAAGAAAGTAGGAGCATTGATCGCTGCGGGGTATGCCTCCGATTACGAAGGAGATGCGTACAAAACTGTGAGCGGTCAGAATTCAAATAATTCAGTCCGCATTCCCAATGACTTTTTTGACAAGCTTAAAAGAAATGAGGATTGGGAACTTAAGGCCCGCTCTGATGGACGAGTGATTAAAAAAGTTCCTGCTACCGAAGTTTGGAATCAAATTGCCTATGCTGCATGGCGGTGTGCCGATCCGGGTATGCAATACAACACCACGATCAACGAGTGGCATACCTGCCCGGAAGGCGGTGAGATCAGGGCATCGAATCCGTGCTCGGAGTACATGTTTTTAGACAACACGGCGTGTAATCTTGCGTCAGCCAACCTGATGAAGTTTTATGACTCCGAAAAAAATTATTTTGATGTCGAAGGTTATGAATACAATTGCCGTTTATGGACCGTTGTTTTGGAGATTTCCGTACTGATGGCACAATTTCCTTCCAAAGAGGTGGCACAATTGAGTTATGAATACCGCACTTTAGGACTGGGATATGCCAACCTTGGTACCTTATTAATGGTAAGCGGCATTCCCTACGATAGCGAAGAGGCAAGAGCCATAGCGGGTGCTATTACAGCAATCATGACGGGTGTTGCATACAAAACATCAGCAGAAATGGCAAAGGCATTGGGCGCTTTCCCCCGGTATGAAGAAAACAGGGAGCATATGATGAGGGTAATGCGCAATCACCGGCTTGCTGCATATGATGCCGATGAATACGAAAACCTGAGTTTAAAACCGATAGGTATCAGGGCCGAGTATTGTCCGGATTATTTGCTAACAGCCGCCTGCAAAGCATGGGACGAAGCTGTTGAACTGGGAGAACAATACGGTTATCGCAATGCGCAGGCCACTGTGATTGCACCAACCGGAACAATAGGGCTGGTGATGGATTGCGATACAACAGGCGTAGAACCTGACTTTGCCCTGGTAAAGTTTAAAAAATTATCAGGCGGCGGCTATTTCAAGATCATCAATCAATCTGTACCCTCCGCTTTAAAAAATCTCGGTTACACCGAGCGCGAAATTGAATCGATCACAAGGTATGCGGTAGGCGCCAAATCATTTGCAGGTGCTCCCTATATCAACCACCAGACACTTAGTGAAAAAGGATTTATTGCAGAAGAGATCAAAAAATTAGATGCTGCGGTGCAATCCGCTTTTGAAATTGGATTTGTCTTCAACAAATATGCCCTGGGAGAAGAATGTCTGCAGCGGCTCGGCTTTGTCACTGAACAATACAACGACTTTGAATGGAGCCTGCTGGAAGCATTGGGATTTACGGAAGAGCAAATTGAAGCCGCGAACGATTACGTATGCGGCACCATGATGCTCGAAGGCGCCCCTTTCCTGAGGGACGAACATTTGCCCGTTTTTGACTGTGCCAACAAATGCGGAAAAAAAGGCTACCGGTATATTCATGCCAATGGCCATATCCGTATGATGGGCGCCGCACAACCTTTTATCAGTGGCGCTATTTCCAAAACGATCAACCTGCCGTATGAAGCTAGTGTTGAAGATATCTCCGAATCGTATATGCTGAGTTGGGAGCTGGGTTTGAAGGCCTGCGCTTTGTACCGCGATGGTTCCAAACTCTCGCAACCACTCAGCACTAAGTCGGACAAAAAGAAACCGAAGCCCGCTGTAATTAACCAAAAGCAGGAGGTGACCAATATCGAATTATCCGATACTCACGAATCAAATATTGTTGACCTGGGTAAGTTAACCGTTGAGGAGCTGTTGGAAGAAGTACAAAAAAGAGTGCAGTCTTCTCCCGATACAAAACTTAAACGAAAACTCGCCAGCATTGTAGAACGTCGTTCATTGCCTGCCAAGCGCCGCGGGTTTACACAAAAAGCAAAAATTAACGGGCAGGCTATCTTTCTTCGCACCGGCGAATATGGTGATGGAACGCTGGGTGAGATATTTATTGATATGGCAAAAGAAGGAGCAACCATGCGCAGTATGATGAACTGTTTTGCAATTGCCATTTCTATAGGGTTACAATACGGAGTTCCGCTTGAAGAGTTTGTTGACAAATTTGCCTTCACCAAATTCGACCCTTCAGGATTTGTGGAGCATCCCAACATCAAGTCCACTACGTCTATCGTTGACTTTATATTTCGCGTATTGGGTTATGAATATCTTGGTCGCACCGATTTGGTCCATGTGCCGGATAAACCAGAAGTATTGAATACCGGCGCAGATGATTGGGACGATGTGCCTTCTGGACTGGAATATGAAAAGGCGCCCGAATTGTCGAGTGTTCGCATTACGCCTTCACCTGCTTCTTACCCATTAAAAAATCAAAGGCCCGTTGAAAACAAAAAGCCGGACGCTGGCATGGATGCAATGAATGCAGCAGCTAAAAACATGCAAAGTGACGCGCCGGCCTGCAATGTATGCGGACATATTATGATGCGCAGCGGTACTTGTTACAAATGTTTGAATTGCGGCAACCAGGGAGGATGCAGTTAAGTGACTGTATTCGCTTCATGAAGTTTCGCAAGAGTGTGAATATGCACATGAAAAACCACCAAGAATGTACCCCCATTTATCCCATCAGTCGAAACGATGGGATTTTTTTTTCATCAAATAAACACCCTGTTGCCATAACTGTAATTCTCTCTGAACTCACGGGGTGTGCAACCCTTTTTCTTTTTAAAGAGGCGGTTAAAATTGGAGATATTATTAAACCCGCAATTGTAGGCAATCTCTGCAACCGATTCGGTGGTATCAATCAGCAGGCGGGAAGCGTGTCCTAACCGCATTTCAAGAAGCGAATCCATAAAAGTTATTCCTGTCCTGCTTCTGAAAAAACGGCTGAACGATACGTCAGTCATGTTGGCCAATTTGGCCACTTCCGTCAATGTGATTTGTTTCTGAAAACTTTGGTTCATGTATTCGACGGCCCGTTCAATACGGCGGCTGTTATAGGAAAGCTCGGCATTATTGAAAGTAGCGTCCGAAAGTGTGTGCATGTTGCGCGAGATGGAAAGATCATGGAGTATCGACATTAGTTCGAGTACCGAATCAAAACCCTGCTTTTGACTGAGCACGTTCAACCGAGGCGATATTTGCTCAATGGTTTGCCTCGAAAACAATATTCCCTTGGCAGACTTTTCCAGCAGGTTGCGGACAAAACTTAACTGGTTACGACGCAGAAGTTTTTCATCAAACAAATCCTTATGAAATTGTATCGTGATCTCTCTTATCTCCTTGCTTTTGCATTTGTGAATTTGCCAAACATGCGGCAGGTTTGATCCGACAAGCACGAGTTCAAGGTCATCAATTTCGCCAATGTGATCGCCGACAATCCGCTTGGCCCCCTTAGCATTCATTATAAAATTCAACTCCATTTCTTCATGACAATGAAGCGGAAAATCAAACTCCGATTTGACACGTGTGAAGATGGTAAAGCAATCGCTGCTGGTAAGCGGGGTGATCTCCCGCATTATATTCTTGTTCATCATTTATAGGCAATACGTAAAATTAGAAAAATCCAGTTAAAAAAGTATTAGTATATCCACCTATTTTATAAATGAGCATTCGTAATTTCCCCGCGATGATTAGGTTGTAAAGTAAAATCATAAAATAAACTGTGGGGATTTTGCATTAGTAAATGTTAAAATAATACTAGTTGTGGGTATAGTGAAAAGGTACATTTGGAAAAACAACTTGCAATATGAGACTTATTGCCTGCTGCAGGGCAGCTGTCCTGTTGTTGCTGTCTGCAGTTTCGTTTTTCTCCCTTGCTGCACAGGAAAAAAAGGTCTCAGGAATTATCAAAGACGAAGCCTTAACACCCCTGCCGGCATCCACACTATCCGTAAAAAATTCGCTGGTAAGTTCAGTCTCTGATACCGCGGGAGCATTTTCCATAACAGTGCCTGCCGTTATTTATGCGGGCCACCAGCCAAAAGAATTATCCATTAATAACAATGCCTCGCTCAAGGTAATAGTGGATACTACACCTTCAAATTTGAATGAGGTCATAGTGATTGGTTATGGAAATACAAAGAAGGTAAAACTTACTTCTGTTATTTGACCCGGAATAGCGGTCAGGCGGAAGGGGAATGCCTGCAGGTGGACATTGCAACAATTAATTTTTTTAGAATGTTGTTCCGAACTCTATTCATAATGATCGCTTATTGTTCGCTGATGCCTTTTGAAGTCAACGGCCAGGAAGGTATACCCATAGATAAAGGAGCCACGCGGGAAACCATTAACCTCTACAGAAATCTCAGGAGAGTATTGAATAAGGGTTTTATGTTTGGTCACCAGGACGACCTGGCTTATGGCGTGGGTTGGAAATATGAAGAAGGAAGAAGCGACATCAAAGATGTCACCGGTGAATACCCTGCAGTTTATGGCTGGGAACTTGGTCGTTTGGAGATCGACCAGCCCTTTAACCTTGACAGCGTGCCGTTTGACAAAATGAGACAATTGATAAGATCGGGATATGAGAGAGGTGGGGTGATTACGATAAGCTGGCATTTGAATAATCCACTTACGGGGAAGTCTGCCTGGGATCCCGCAACAGGCACAGTTCCATCAATACTTCAGGGAGGAAGCCGGCATGATCTGTATAAAACCTGGCTCGATAAGGTGGCTGCGTTTCTAACCAGCCTGCAAGACAAGAACGGTAAGTTCATTCCGGTTATTTTTCGTCCGTATCATGAACTGAACGGTAATTGGTTTTGGTGGGGTGGTAAGAACTGTTCAGCAGAAGAATTTAAGAATCTTTGGAAGTTCACAGTATCGTATCTGCGCGACGAAAAGAAATTACATCATCTTTTATACGCGTACAATACCGACCGCTTTTCTTCCCGTGACGAATACCTTGAAAAATATCCCGGAGATGAATGGGTCGATGTAATTGGCTTCGATATATACCAGCGAAACAGCAGTAATGAGAAATTCATTGCTGATATTGATAAAATGCTTTCGACGCTTGAAGAAATAGCAAAGGAAAAAAATAAAATTCCTGCGCTGACAGAATTTGGGGGCAATCTTTCTGACAGCAGTTGGTGGACCGGCACCTTTGTCAAAGGAATAGGAAATCACAAGATCTCTTACGTGCTTGGATGGAGAAATGCAGGTGCCAAGTCATCAGGCGAATTTGAATCTTATGTACCCTACAAGGGCCATACTACAGAAAAAGATTTTGTTCGTTTTTATAATATGCAAAAAACACTGTTTGAAAGTGATATTAAAAAAGAAAAACTATATCAATAATCGTTTCACAAGCAGCAATTAGGTAGCAATGGTTGCGGGTTGATTCTTCATCCCGCAACCTCCTAAAAACAGGAATTCGTAGGTTAGCCGGGGATTTTAAAGTTGTTCAATGAGATTAGCCTTTTTAGACATAAGTATCGTTGTGCTCTACCTGGTTGCAATGGTGATGATCGGATGGTTTCTTCGAAAAAAGGCGCGACAAAACAAAGAAAGCTATTTGATGGGTGGGAAAAAGCTTCCCTGGTACTTGCTTGGGATGAGTGACGCATCTGATATGTTTGACATCAGTGGCACGATGTGGATGGTAAGCCTCTGTTTTGTGTATGGCATGAAAAGCATCTGGATACCGTGGCTTTGGCCGGTGTTCAACCAGGTGTTTAACATGATGTTTCTCGCCAAATGGCTTCGCAGATCAAATGCCAATACAGGAGCCGAATGGCTCGCAACACGGTTTGGCTTTACGGGGAAAGGAGTGAAAGGTTCGCACAATATAGTCGTGGCCTTTGCAATTATCGGTTGTCTTGGTTTTCTTGCCTATGGGTTCATTGGTCTTGGAAAGTTCATTGAAATTTTTGTTCCATGGCACCTGGTGCAGCCTTATATCCCTTTTGATATTTCGCCGGAGTACGTAGCGCATTTTTATGGAATTGTATTCACGTTGTTTGCCATGTTTTATTCGATACTGGGCGGGATGCACAGCATCGTTCTTGGCGACCTCATAAAGTATTCTCTCATGACTGTGGGTTGCATTGCGATCGCTGTTATTGCAATGATACATCTCAATGGTAAGTCAATAAATGTTCCTGAAGGGTGGACCAATCCTTTTTTTGGATGGAACCTCGGTCTGAACTGGTCAGGGATAGTTGATGACGCGAACAAAAAAATTAGGGAAGACGGCTACACTATGTTTGGGTTATTTTTCATGATGATGTTGTTCAAAGGTATGTTTGCTGCGCTGGCTGGCCCCGCTCCCAATTATGATATGCAAAAGATCCTGTCGACAAGATCGCCAAAGGATGCTTCCAAAATGACAGGATTTGTTTCGATCATCCTGTTGCCCGTGCGTTATTCAATGGTGATCGGGTTAACTGTACTTGGATTATTGTATTACGATCAGCTAAACCTGGCTGGTGCAGCAGGCAATACCGACTTTGAAAAAGTATTGCCCGCTGCAATTAATAATTTCCTGCCGGTTGGAGTTCTAGGTCTTGTTCTGACAGGACTGCTGGGAGCATTTATGGGAACTTTCTCAGGTACTTTGAATGCGGCACAAGCTTATATCGTAAATGACATCTATTTGAAATACGTCAACCCCACGGCTTCCACCAGGAAGATCATAACGATGAATTATCTCACTGGTTTAATCGTGGTTGCGACGGGAATCATTCTTGGTTTTTTTGCAAAGGATGTGAACAGCATTTTGCAATGGATCGTGTCAGGTTTGTACGGGGGATATATCGCCGCTAATGTTTTGAAGTGGTATTGGTGGCGTTTTAATGCAAATGGATTTTTCTATGGTATGCTTACCGGGATTGCCGGGGCGCTCGTGTTCTCGAGGTTGTTTCATGGTGTGGAATTACTTTATTACTTCCCGCTATTATTTATTTTGTCAATCGTGGGGTGTTTGATCGGTACTTATACGGCGCCTGCAACAGAAATGGAAACACTCAAACGATTCTATAGTACCGTGCGCCCATGGGGATTTTGGAAGCCGGTGCATGTAGCCGTGGTTACAGAGAATCCCGGTTTTATGCCGAACCGGAGGTTTAAGCTGGACATGTTTAATGTAGTTCTTGGAATCATTGCTCAATGCTGCCTGACCATATTGCCCATGTACTTTGTTTTATGGCTGAAACTTCCCCTATTGATCACTGTCGTGTTGCTTATGGTAATCATTTTAATATTGAAACAAACGTGGTGGAATAAACTTGAAAATTAAATCAGAACTTATGGAGGAATTATTTATTCAGCGTTTGGCAGAAGTGGAGAAACGACAGGAACAGTTACTTGCACTATCCAATAATAAAGCCGAAGATGGCAATGGCGTATTTGACCGTTACAAAAATCCTGTGCTTACAGCGCGGCATACCCCGCTGTTTTGGAGATATGATCTGAATAGCAAAACGAACCCATTTTTTATGGAACGTTTTGGTATCAATGCGGTATTGAATCCGGGAGCGATTAAATGGGAAAACAAATATTTATTGGTTGCACGGGTGGAGGCGAGCAACCGTAAATCGTTTTTTGCCGTGGCCGAAAGCCCCAATGGTATTGATAATTTTCGCTTTTGGCATTATCCTATTACGATGCCTGAGACTACTATTCCTGACACAAATACTTATGACATTCGGCTTGTGCGACATGAAGATGGATGGATCTATGGCTTATTTTGTACCGAACGGCGGGATGAGTCGGCGTCACCCGCGGACCAATCAGCCGCAATTGCCCAGTGCGGAATAGCCCGTACCAAAGACATGGTTAATTGGCAACGTTTAAACGATCTCCTGACGCCGTCGCCTCAGCAACGCAACGTGGTATTGCATCCTGAATTTGTCAATGGCAAATATGCATTTTACACAAGACCACAGGACGAATTCATCAATGCGGGTAGCGGAGGTGGTATTGGCTTTGGTTTAAGTGACTCTATCGAATGCGCCAGGATAAATGAGGAAACAGTTATTGATGCTAAAGTGTATCATACAGTTTATGAAGCAAAAAATGGACTAGGCCCGGCACCCATCAAAACACGGCACGGCTGGTTGCATCTTGCTCATGGGGTGAGGAATACGGCCGCTGGTCTCCGTTATGTGTTATATATGTTCATGACTGATCTCAATGACCTTACCAAAGTGATTTACAAACCGGCTGGTTATTTGTTAGCGCCTATTGGTGAAGAACGTACCGGCGATGTTTCTAACGTGGTATTTAGCAACGGCTGGATAGCGGATGATAATGGTATAGTTTTTATCTACTATGCATCTTCGGATACCCGAATACATGTAGCTTCGTCAACTGTTGACCGTCTCCTTGACTACGTTATGAATACCCCGCCTGATGGATTCAGCTCAGCAGAAACTATCAAAACCCTTAATCGCATTATCGAAAATAACCGGTCCGGCTTATGGTAAACGGTACACGTTCATCGACCGTAAATAATAAAACAAAATGAAGGTGACAGCTGAATCAGCAATATTGCCTGTCTTTCGTAAAGAGCTATCCGACGAGTTGTCTGAAATTCTCGACTATTGGATAAAGCATACTCCGGATTATAAAAGCGGAGGGTTTATTGGAAGCCTGGATAATGACAATAATGTTGATAGTTTGGCGCCAAAGGGAGTTGTACTGAATTGCCGGATACTTTGGACGTTTTCAGCAGCATACCAATTGCTGAAAAAAGAGGAATATCTCGATATGGCCACAAGAGCCTACTATTATATTGTTGATCATTTTATCGACAGAAAATACGGAGGTGTTTATTGGTCGGTCAAGCATAACGGATCGCCGCTTGAAACAAGAAAGCAGATTTACGGCCTTTCGTTTTGTATCTATGGCCTCGCAGAATATTTTAAAGCTTCGGAAGACAGGGTGGCGCTGCACCTGGCAAAGGACCTGTTTGAAAAAATAGAGCTTTACAGCTACGATAAATTGAACGGAGGATATTTGGAGGCTTTCACCCAGGGCTGGAAGCCTTTGGACGATATGCGCCTCAGTGATAAAGATGAAAACGAAAAAAAGACTGCGAATACCCATTTGCATGTTATTGAAGCATATGCAAACCTGGCTACGGTGTGCCCGGATAGGCGGATAAAGGAGAAAATTGGGCATTTACTGGAAGTATTCGCACAACATATCATAGACAAGGATTCTTTTCATTTGAATCTGTTCATGGATGAAAACTGGAAATTAAGATCATCTCTTGTTTCATATGGGCATGACATTGAAGCTGCATGGCTCTTGCATGAGTCAGCAGTCGTACTTAATGACGAACGAAATATTAACTTGTTTAGAGAATTAAGCATAAAGCTTGCCGATGCTGCCGCCGAAGGTATAGATACCGACGGAGGACTTTGGTATGAATTAGAGCCGTCAACAGGTTATCTGATAAAGGAAAAACATTCATGGCCGCAGGCAGAGGCCATGCTCGGTTTTTATAACGCATACCAGCTGACAGGTCAAGAAAAATATCTTTATCATTCATTAAATAGCTGGGAGTTTATAAAGCGTCATATAAAAAATCATGATAAAGGAGAGTGGTTTTGGGGTGTGTATGAAGATTATTCTCCGATGACTAAAGAAAAGGCTGGTTTTTGGAAATGTCCTTATCATAATGGAAGGGCTTGCATGGAACTTTTCAAAAGAATTAGGCCAATCAGTTTAAATGCTGGTATGCTGTAAAAATGGCCATTTTTGATATGCTTCAGCGAGGATCGCAATTAGATTGTGCCACCAGGAGGAATGATAGTAATAGCTGCCTATAAAAAATAGAACAAGTTAACTTACACAGCAATTATCTGAATGATGAAAAGAATTATTTTTCTGCCGGTCTTACTTTCATTAGTTTCTGTGTCACACCAGAAAAAAACCAGGATCATATTTTTCGGTGATTCCATTACACAGGCCGGCGTCATGAAGGGTGGGTATATTGACAGGATTCAACAGGCGGTCAATAAAAATTCATCACAGGACAAATATGAATTGATAGGTGCGGGTATTGGCGGCAACAAAGTATATGATCTTTATTTAAGGATGGATGACGATGTATTGGCAAAGAAGCCTGATGTGGTTGTGATCTACGTTGGTATCAACGATGTTTGGCATAAGACCTCCCATGGAACCGGAACTGACATCGACAAGTTTGAAAAGTTCTATATAGCGATAATTAAGAAGTTGCAGGTACAGAAGGTTAAGGTGGCTGTCTGTACTCCGGCAGTAATTGGCGAAAAAAAGGATAATGCGAATTCACAGGATAAAGATTTGAATGCCTATTCAGATGTAATTCGAAAACTGGCACCTTTGTACAATTGTGCCCTTATAGATCTCCGAAAGGCATTTACTACTTATGAAACACAAAACAATGCAGACGATAAGGAGTCAGGTTTGTTAACTATAGATCGCGTGCACCTTACAGCTTCCGGAAACCAGTTAGTGGCAGATGAAATGATGAGGGCATTGTCTATTCAGTAGAGAACCATTGCGCAGGATTGACTGTAACGTGAAACGAAATATTTAGAACGCGTCTTACCTGTAATTTGGCAGGTGAAAACAATTTTTACTAATGTTTAGATTCTTACAACTATCTTTTAATCGTGCTACTGCTCTTCTTGTTGGGTTGACTTTTTTTTTATTTCAACAATTTTCCTATGCGCAGGATCATTCGGAATCGTTCACCCGGGTGGAAGATGGTGTACTGATCTATCCTGATTCCCGGCTGTCTGGCAATGCGCAAATGGTAAAGCTCCAGGTAATGGCTGATGATATTATCAGGGTTATTGCTTCCGCGGAGAAGAGCCTGCACCAAAGAAATAGTTTGGCTGTCAATTATTCTTCTACCACAAAACCAATATGGGATGTGAGGCAAGAAGGAACCAAGCTTACTCTTGCAACAAAGGAACTTAAAGCTGTCGCAGACCTGCAAACCGGTGCCGTTTCTTTCACAGATTTAGATGGTAAAATCATTATTGGCGAGCGTGCGGTAACCGGCCGGGCTATTACTCCTGCTGTCTTTGAAGGTGAGTCATTATACAGCATACGTCAAACTTTCGAGACCTCCGCGGATGACGCTTTTTACGGGTTGGGCCAGCACCAGGAAGATATGTTTAACTACAAAGGCCAGCAGGTTTTATTCTTCCAGAATAATACTGAAGTAGCCATTCCTTTTATGGTTTCAAATAAAAACTATGGCCTTCTTTGGGATAATTATTCTTTATCCAAATGGGGAGATGTGAGGAACTGGCAACCCTTATCTGCTTTAAAATTATTTGATAAGAATGGAGCGCAGGGATGGCTCACTGCCTCTTACAGCAACGACCGCAACAAACCTTCAGATGTTGCTTTCGAAAAAGCAGAATCTGAAATCAACTATCCATATGTGAATGATAGCAAAATGAAACTGCCCGGGGAATTTGCCGTCAGCAATGGAATGATCACGTGGCAGGGAAGCATTGCGAGCGGTATTGCTGGTTTGCATAAGCTACGGTTTACCTATGCTGGATATATTAAAGTATGGATAGATAACAAACTTGTCTTAGAGAGATGGCGCCAGGCATGGAACCCCGGTGCAGGCGTTATCAACACCGACATGCAAAAAGACAAAAAGTATAGAATCAGCATAGAATGGATGCCGGACGGAGGAGAATCTTATTTGACTGCGAATTGGCTGCCTCCTGTACCTGACAACGACGTCAATACATTCAGCTTTGAATCAGAAGCAGCCAGGCAGGTCGATTATTATTTTATAGCCGGGAAAAATATGGATGACGTGATTGACGGGTACCGCAGGCTTACAGGAAAAGCCCAAATCGTGCCTAAATGGGCAATGGGGTTTTGGCAAAGCCGTGAACGATACAAAACACAGAATGAAATACTGGAAACTGTAGCAGAATTTCGGAAAAGAAAAATACCATTAGATAATATCGTTTTGGATTGGAGCTACTGGAAACAGGATGACTGGGGCAGCCAGGAATTTGATGCGACACGATTTCCCAATCCTGACAGTATGATCAGTGCATTGCACCAAAATTATAAGACGAGGTTGATGATTTCGGTGTGGCCGAAGTTTTATGAAGGCATTGCAGCCTATAAAGATTTTAATAATAAAGGCTGGTTATACCAACGCAATATTGCCGATCGTCAGCGGGATTGGATAGCACAGGGTTATATATCTACTTTTTATGATGCATTCAATGAGGAAGCAAGAAAAGGATTCTGGAAATTAATACATGATAAGCTCTATGTAAAAGGGATTGATGCCTGGTGGATGGATGCCAGTGAACCAGATATCCTCTCCAACGTATCGCCGGAGAAAAGAAAACAACAAATGTCGCCAACAGCAATAGGTACTGCAGCCGAATACCTCAATGCGTATCCGTTGCAAAATGCGAAAGGTATTTATGAAGGACAACGAAGTGCTGATAATAATAAGCGGGTTTTTCTTCTGACCCGTTCGGGCTTTGCCGGCTCGCAACGGTATGCGGCAACTATCTGGAGCGGTGATATCGCGTCACGATGGTATGATATGAAAGCACAGATATCCGCAGGAATTAATTTTTCAATGTCCGGCCTTCCGTACTGGACGATGGACATTGGCGGGTTTTCTGTAGAAAAAAGATTCGAGAAACCAAATGAGACGGATCTCGCAGAATGGAGAGAGCTGATGACCCGCTGGTACCAATTTGGTGCATTTGCCCCTTTGTTTCGTGTACACGGCCAGTTTCCGTTTCGTGAAGTTTACAATACGGCACCGGCTGATCATCCTGCTTATCAATCTATGTTGTACTATGACAAGCTTCGTTACCGGTTAATGCCTTATATCTATTCAATAGCCGGTCAGGCATATCATTCTAATTATACGATTATGCGGGGACTGGTGATGGACTTTAACAGCGATAATGAAGTAAAAAATATTGGCGACCAGTTCATGTTCGGCCCATCGCTCCTGGTCAACCCGGTTCATGTTTACAAAGCAACCAGCCGTTCTTTGTACTTGCCTTCGGGACAGGGATGGTATGATCTTTACAGTGGTAAATATTCCGAAGGCGGAAAACAGATTATTGCAGATGCCCCTTACCAACAGGTACCTGTATATGTAAAAGAAGGCTCCATTATACCGACAGGACCTGAACTACAGTACACAGACGAAAAGCCGGCCGATCCCATCACCTTATTTATTTATACCGGTAAAGACGCTTCTTTTACTTTATATGAAGATGAAAATCTCAATTATAATTATGAAAAAGGCGCCTTTGCTCTAATCCATTTCACATTTGACCAGGAAACAGGTACATTGACGATCGGCGAAAGGCAAGGCAGCTTCAACGGTATGTTGAAGAAAAGAACTTTTCGAATAAAAGTGGTCAGCAGGGAAAGGGCTTCGGGGATGAAATTTGATGAACCGGCAGACAAGACTATTACGTATAGTGGTAAAATAGTAAGAGTGAAATTGTAGGGTTTAAGTACGGGGAAGTTTATATCGGTTTAAAGGCCAGTCAATCTTTTTTAAATGACTATAAATTACTAATTCAATATTGCTGTTATGAAAAAAAATCTCCTTCTCCTGTTTATCATTATTTACAGTATTTCATCAAATGGCCAATCTGACCGGCAAAAGGCGGCAGCTTTGCTTAAGCAGTTAACCCTTGAAGAAAAAGTGGGCCAAATGACCCAGGTGACATTTGCGGTAATCGCAAAGGGCGGTTGGGCCGACACAGAAGGCATTATAGACCCTGAAGCACTGAAGAAAGCGGTGATTGATCATAAGGTTGGATCTATACTCAACATAAACAATCATGGACTTACTGTTGACAAATGGAACGGTGTTATCACTCAAATTCAGGACGAGGCAAAGAAGACACGACTGAAAATACCTGTCCTGTATGGTTTGGATGGGATGCATGGTCAAACCTATACACTCAATTCAACTTTGTTCCCGCAAAATATTGGGATCGCCGCCACGAGAAATCCAACATTCGCAACGATGGCTGCCAAAGTAACGGCCAAGGAGCTCAGGGCTTCTGGTGTAAGGTGGAACTTTGCACCGGTGCTTGATATCGGCAGGCAGCCGTTGTGGTCACGCTTTCCTGAAACTTATGGAGAAGATGTTTATATCGTAAAAACAATGGGCGCTGCAGCGGTAAAAGCGTATGAAGAAGATGGTTTGAAAAATCCGACAGCTGTTGCCAGTTGTATGAAGCATTATTTAGGATATTCGGGGGCCAGAACCGGAAAAGACCGCACACCTGCGTATATACCTGAGATAGAATTACGGGAATACTATCTTCCTCAATTCCGCGAAGCAGTCAAAGCAGGATCCTCGACGATTATGATCAATTCAGGTGAAATCAATGGTGTCCCGGTTCATGTAGATAAATATTTGCTTACTGATGTATTGAGAAAAGAATTGGGTTTCCAGGGCTTAATTGTTTCCGATTGGGAGGATGTGAAACGAATACACGACAGGCATAACGTTGCTGCTACACCAAGGCAGGCCGTGGTAATGTCAGTGAATGCAGGGATAGACATGAGCATGGTGCCAAGTGACTTTTCATTTTATGACTTGCTGCTTGAGGCTGTTAAGAAAGGCGAAGTGCCGATGAGCCGTATTGATGATGCAGTAACAAGGATACTCACTTTAAAATATAGATTGGGTTTGTTTGAAAACCCCTATCCTGAACCTGCTGCCAAAGACAACTTTGGTAAGCCGGAATATCAAACCCTTGCGCTGGACGCAGCACACGAAGCAATGACACTACTGAAAAACAAGGATAATATATTGCCGTTGTCAAAATCCAGCAAAGTTCTGGTCGCCGGTCCTGCTGCACAAAGCATCACAGCCTTGAACGGATGCTGGAGTTATGTATGGCAGGGAAACCAGGAGCAATGGTACCCGGCAGACAGTAAAAACATTTTACAGGCCGTTACAGATAAGGTCGGAAGTGCAAACGTCACTACTACGTCTGTAAAAGGATTTGATAGCAGTGACAATTATAATGCTGCAAGGCTATCAGCTGCGGCAGCGAATGCCGATGTTATCATCTTATGCCTGGGAGAAAATGCTTATGCGGAAAGCCCGGGCAACACCCGCGAGCTCGCACTCCCGGAAGACCAAATCATATTGGCAAAAGCTGCCATTGGGACCGGCAAGCCTGTTATCGTTGTATTGACCGAAGGACGACCACGGTTTATCACCAGCATTGAGCCCGCTGTAAATGGAATTTTAATGGCGTACTGGAGTGGAAGGAAATCAGCTGAAGCAATTGCGGATGTATTGTTCGGAGACTACAATCCTGACGGCAGACTGCCTTTTTCTTATCCGCGCAGCATGGGCGAAATTGTTATGTATGACAGGAAACCTACCGAAGAGATAAGAGAAGTATTCAACGATAACGTAAATTCAGGTTACGACCCACTTTTTCCGTTTGGACATGGATTAAGCTATACTACTTTTGAATACAGTGATCTTAAACTCAGCAGCGCAACATTAACTGGAAATCAAAAACTCACAGTAACTGTTACCGTTAAAAACTCCGGAAACCGCGATGGAAAACATAGCGTTGAATTATACACCCGCGATATGTATGCGAGCGTGACACCGTGCATGAAACGACTCCGTGCTTTTCAAAAGATTAATTTTAAAGCCGGTGAAAGTAAGCAGGTAATTTTCCTGATCGGCAAAAATGATCTTTCATTTATCAATTCGAAACTAAAGCCAGTAACCGAGCCTGGTGAATTCGAAATAATGATTGGAGATAAGAAGGCAAAATTTAATTATAACTAAGAAGGCTATTTCTTTAGCGACCTAAAAAGCAAAATGAATTACGTTCCATCGCCTGAGAGATATAAAGGCATGAAGTATAATCGCTGTGGTAAAAGCGGGTTAAAGTTACCTGCTATATCACTTGGGCTGTGGCACAACTTTGGCTCGGTTGATATTTTTGAAAATTGCAGAAGTATTGTTCACAGGGCATTTGACAGGGGAATCACCCATTTTGACCTTGCAAATAATTATGGCCCGGCTCCCGGTTCTGCTGAAGAAACGTTTGGTAAAATTTTAAAGCAAGACTTCGGCGGTCATCTCCGCGATGAAATGATTATTTCAACTAAAGCAGGTTATTTGATGTGGCCGGGACCATACGGTGAATGGGGATCGAGAAAATATTTGCTTTCGAGTTTGGATCAAAGCCTGAAGCGGATGCAATTGCAATATGTCGACATTTTTTACTCACACCGCCCCGACCCCGATTCGCCTTTAGAAGAAACTATGGGGGCATTGGATACGGCGGTGAGGCGCGGCAAAGCATTATATGCCGGTATTTCCAACTACAATGCACAACAAACAAGGGAGGCGGTTAACATTTTAAAACAACTGGGTACGCCCTGCCTGATACATCAGCCAAAATATTCAATGTTTGAACGATGGGTGGAGGACGGGCTATTGGATGTGCTGGAACAAAATGGAGTCGGATGTATTCCGTTCTCACCATTGGCGCAGGGCATGTTAACAAATAAGTATCTACAAGGGATTCCCGCTGATTCGAGAGCCGCCAAACCCCACGGATTTTTAAAAGCATCAGAAATAACAGAAGAACGATTGCAGCAAATAAGAAAATTAAATGAAATTGCACAACGGCGTAAGCAGTCATTGGCCCGGATGGCACTGGCGTGGCTGCTTAAAGACAAACGTATCACGACTGTTCTGATCGGCGCAAGTTCTGTCGAACAATTGAATGATAATCTTGAATGTTTGGAGCAACTGGAATTTTCTTCGGCGGAATTAGATGAAATTGAACAAATTTTGAAAAAATAAATGTGTTGTTTAGCTGGTAGTTTACTTAAAAAGTAAATAAGCGGCATTGCGATAAATTACATTTTGGTATTTTCAGGAACGAAATTTTAAAACCATATGAAAAGAAGAACTGCCATCAGGAATGTAGTGCTCATTTCTGCGGGTGCGGGACTGCTACCGTCCTGTATGCAGGAAAGCAGCAGCACCATTCCGCTAAAGCATATTTCAATTACCGGCTCCCAGCAACAAATGCTTGCACAACTTACCGAAGCTATTATTCCGAAAACACAAAATTTTATCGGTGCAAATGATCTGAAAGCACACGAATTTATGCTGACAATGATAGATGATTGTGTAAGTCCGGAAGAGCAGAAAGACTTCACAGAAGGTTTAAAGGATTTTGACAAATTGAGTCTTGACAAATTCGGCAAAGCCTTTACCTCCACTACGCCTGAACAAAAACATTCGTTGATTGCTGATATCGAAGGCAAAAAGAATATTCCGGAAAATGCGCAGAAGTTTTACGGAACTGTAAAGCGCTACACCGTACAAAGCTTTACTTCATCCGAGAAATATATGTTGGACATAAGAAAATATAAGCAAACACCTGGTGGCGATTTTAAAGGTTGTGTTCCCGTTTAAGTTCATTATTTCAAATTAATATCATGCCAGATAAAAATACTTTCGATGCAATTGTGATCGGCAGTGGGATGAGTGGGGGCTGGTCAGCAAAAGAATTATGTGAAAGAGGGCTGAAGACCCTGCTTCTTGAACGCGGCCGCGATGTGAAGCATCTGAAAGATTATCCGACGGCCAACATGATGCCATGGGAATTTAAACATCGGAACCAGCTGCCTTATGAGATTGCCAATGAAAACCCGGTGATCAGCCGTTGCTATGCTTTCAGGGAAGATTCCATGCATTTCTTTGTAAAGGATAAAGATCATCCGTACGTGCAGGAGAAGCCTTTTGACTGGATTCGCGGTTACCAGGTGGGCGGCAAAAGTATCATGTGGGCGCGGTATACACAAAGGTGGAGTGATTTTGACTTTGAAGGTCCCGCCCGCGACGGCTATGCCGTCGACTGGCCCATCCGATATAAGGACATAGCACCCTGGTACAGCCATGTTGAGAAATTTGCCGGGATCAGTGGCAACAAAGATGGTTTGGAAGAATTACCTGATGGTGAATTTCTGCCGGCGTGGGAAATGACTTGCGTGGAGAATCATTTTAAAGATGCCATTGCAAAAAATTACCAGGGTCGCCATGTTATTTACTCGCGTTGTGCGCACTTGACAAAGCCAGAGCCAATTCATATTGAGCAGGGAAGGGGACAATGCCAGGGAAGAAATTTATGCCAGAGGGGATGTCCCTTTGGAGGCTATTTTAATGCAAACTCCACAACCATACCATGGGCACAGAAAACTGGGAACCTTACACTTCGTCCACATTCAGTGGTCCATTCAATTATTTATGATGAAGCAAAACGTAAAGCAACCGGTGTTCGTGTTATTGATGCCAATACAAAACAAGCCACTGATTTTTTTGCTCCCGTCATTTTCATAAATGCCGGTGCTCCCAATACTAACCTGATATTGTTGAATTCAACATCCAATCGTTTTCCCGATGGCCTGGGCAACGACAGCGGGCTACTTGGAAAATATTTTGCATTTCATAACTACCGCGCGAGGATCACTGCAAGGTATGATGGATTTAAAGAGTTTAAGACAGAAGGTGGCCGTGGTACCGGCGGGGCGTATATTCCAAGATTTCGAAACGTAAGAAAACAGGAAACGGATTTTTTGCGCGGCTATGCAGCCACATTTATTGGAATGAGGTTTGGAGGCGGTGGTGGCTCCACTGAAGGATTGTTTGGTGAAGAATTGAAGAACAAGCTCATGGATACCTCTGCGCCACCCGGCCCCTGGAATGTTGGTTCGCAGTGTATGGGAGAAACAATACCGAAGGAAACTAATTCGCTGACCCTCGACAAGGACAAGAAAGACGAATGGGGAATACCGTTGTTAAAGTTCTCCGTTGCATATGATGATAATGATGAGAAGATGATCAAAGACTTTACGGAGCAGTTTACAGAGATGTTTGAAAAGGCGGGGTTTACTGATATAAAGGCCACAGACAGTAAACAGGCACCTGGTTTAGACATTCATGAAATGGGTGGTGTGCGAATGGGAAAGGATCCAAAAACATCTTTGCTAAATGAGTGGAACCAAATGCATTCCTGTCCAAATGTATTTGTAGCAGACGGTGCATGCATGACTTCAACTTCTACGCAAAATCCATCTCTGACCTACATGGCCATTGCAGCAAGGGCAGCCAACCACGCAGTGGATGTGTTAAAGAAAAATGAGTTGTGAATCCATTCA
>Ga0310810_10000973_pt1 | contig 29007 bp, 21 predicted proteins | sample NCmetagenome_FD_207641 | JGI IMG/M metagenome (GOLD analysis project Ga0310810, IMG submission 207641) | Soil microbial communities from experimental microcosm in Duke University, North Carolina, United States - NC | ecosystem: Engineered > Artificial ecosystem > Soil microcosm > Unclassified ... | reverse complement strand
GAGAGCGGGCATGAGGGCCAAGAACAAGGCGAACAACGTCGTCACCGTTTTTGCGGCTTGTAGCATCTGGAGCCTCCTGGTGTTGGCCATTACTACGGGGAATCCTCCGCGTTCGAACTCCCAAGAACTTCCCATAAAACGTGCTCGCAAATAGTATATAAGGGGGTGTATCGGTGTCAATACTCAAGATTGCGTATGCTTGTTTTCTCTCCAAACAGAAAAACGTAATAGATGTAATGATCTGTGGTTGATTTCGTCGGGTGATTAGCGATTGACGAGCCGCAGCTGGACAAGAAATAGCAACAAAACGTAATTGACATTGGTCCGTTCTTTGAATAGGCTGAACTTCTCCAGGCGCTAATGACGCGGGACTGAGCCGATGAACGCAACCTTCAGATCAACGATCGCGTTGCTCACGCTGATGGGTGCCCCCGGCTTTGCGGCAGAGTCCGTCCACGTCGAAGGCAAGAACATCCGCGTCGAGTTCGACGACACTATGCACAGTCGCGTGATCGCCGTGCTCGGAGGGCAGGAACGCCCGGTTGGCGACTTCACGCCCTCGGAATCCATTCGCGTATCTGGGAATGACATCCAAGACTTCTCCCTTCAACACCGAACCCACGAGCCTATTCGCGACCGCCTGGGGGCCGGCTTCCGAACCGTAATTACTGGCACGGCTTCGCGGCTGAAGAAGACAGTGGCCGTTACCGTGTACGACCAATTTCCCCGGATGGCGTTCTTCGATGTGGAATATACAAACACGGGGACCTCCGACCTACCGGTGAACGGCTGGACCAATCAGCATTACTCCATCAGCGCTTCGGCCTCGGCCGCTCAGCCCGCGTTCTGGTCATACCAGAGCGGCTCTTACGAGAAGCGGCCAGATTGGGTGCTGCCCCTGAAGCCTGGATTTCGTCAGGAGAATTTCCTGGGCATGAACGCGCCCGACTATGGCGGAGGTACGCCGGTGGTCGACGTGTGGTGTCGAGACGTGGGCATCGCCGTGGGCCATGTTGAAATGGCTCCGAAGCTAGTCTCCCTGCCGGTCGAAACACAAGGTCCGGACCGGGCGGCCGTGGCGGTCGAGTTCAAACAAGATCGCGTGCTCAAGCCCGGGGCCACGCTAAAAACTTTTCGCACGTTCGCCGCCGTTCACCAGGGCGACTACTTTCAAACGCTGCGCGACTACCGTGACGTGATGGTCGCGCAGGGCATACGGTTCGACGCCGCGCCTGAGAGCGCTTTCGGCCCCATCTGGTGCGCCTGGGGCTATGGCCGAAAGATCAAGCCCAGCCAGATCTACAACGCCCTGCCCATCGTGAAGAAACTCGGCTTCACCTGGGTAACCTTGGACGACGGCTGGCAGACCGCACAGGGCGACTGGTTCCTGCAGCCGCAGAAGTTCCCGAATGGCGACGCGGATATGCGGGCGCTGGTGGACAAGATTCACGCTGAGGGTTTCAAGGCCCAACTGTGGTGGGCGCCGCTGGCCGCCGACCCTGGAACCGAAGTAGTCAAAAAACACGCGGAATGGCTGCTGCTGAATGCCGACGGCAGCAAGCAGAAGATTTCCTACTGGAACTCTTGGTATCTTTGCTCAGCCGATCCCGCGGTAATCGAGTACCACAAAGCCATCGTGATAAAAGCCATCAAGGATTGGGGCTTCGACGGGCTCAAACTGGACGGCCAGCACATGAATGGCGCGCCTCCCTGCTATAACCCCGCGCACAAGCACGCCACGCCGGACGAATCCGTAGAAGGGATGCCGAAGTTCTTCCAGGCCCTTTACGACACTGCCCGTGAGGTTAAGCCGGATGCCCTGGTAGAGTTCTGCCCGTGCGGAACCGCTTATTCCTTTTTCACTCTGCCGTTCCTGAACATGTCGGTAGCTTCTGATCCCACCTCAGCCTGGCAAGTGCGTACCAAAGGGAAGACGCTGAAGGCTCTCCAAGGTGATGCCGTGGCCTACTTCGGGGACCATGTCGACATGACCAAGGATGATTTCGCCTCGACTTTAGGGGTTGGCGGCGTGGTGGGCACGAACTTCACCTGGCCGGAGGGCTCGGCGGAGAGGAAGCGAAACGATCTCACGCCCGCGCGCGAGCAGAAGTTCGAGAAGTGGATACGCCTCTACAAAGAGAAGATGCTGTCCCGCGGAGAGTATCAAGGCGGCTTGTATGACATCGGGTTTGACCGGCCGGAGACTCATGCGATTCGCAAAGATGGCAGCATGTATTACGCCTTCTACGCCCCGCAATTGAACGGCAAGGTCACGTTGCGCGGCCTCTCCGAACGCACTTACCGCGTCACCGACTACGTGGATGGTAAGGATCTGGGCACAGTTCGCGGACCCGTTGCGACGTTGGATGTCATATTCGACAAGCACCTGTTGCTCGAAGCGAAACCGGAGTAGTACTCCATGAACAGACGAACGTTTCTGCAAACGGCGGGCACGGCGGGCCTGGTAACCGGCTTGGCTCCCACCCCTGCCCGGGCCAACATCCCGGAACACAACTGGGAAAAATATGACTGGGGATCCGGGCCTGAGGTGAAGGATCGCTTGTACCAGGGTCCGTTTCCGCAGTATCCGCCCGCGGCCGTGGTCCCGGATAGCGATGTGGTGATGGTGACCACGCCGTCGAAGGAGATCGTTCCGAATTACGGAATGGGACTGGTTGTCTATGTCTCCGGCGACACGGGTCCGCCGCGGCTTCCCGGCGAGACGCTGGAAAAATCGCTCGAGGACCTGGTGAAAATTCCCATCACCCAGAAGATCTACATTCGCCCCAACTGGCGTGAGGTCCAGAAGAGGCCAGGCAAACTGGATTTCCCCGATTGGTGGCAGATCACGTTCGACCTCGCCAAGCGCTATAACAAACGCGTCGGGTTCCGCATCATGCTGGAGAATCCCGATGTTCCCCAGCCAGGCATGCCCGATTTCCTTATGGAGAAGGTGCCCTACGTAAAACTAAAGGGTGAATGGAAAGGGAACCCCTCCCAAACCCGTTACCAAAAGGAACACCGGATGCCACGCTATGACCACCCGGCGTACCAGGCTGCGTTCCGCGAACTGAACGCCCTGTTGGCTGCCGAATTAAACGGCAATTCGCAGGTCGAGTACATGGACACCATGATGTACGGCTTCTGGGGCGAAGCCCATACCTGGCCGTTTGAGGGCAACATCTTCCCGAGTAACGTGGTGGCCGAACAGACCTGGATGAAGATGTTCGAAGCGCAGCTTGAGTCCTGGACGAAAACTCCTCTGGTCACCAACACCGAGCCGGACTTCAGCTGGGTCGGCAATTCCGATCTTCTCGACCGCACCATCCGCACGCACAACTGGATTCGCACGGACACCATCTTCATCGAAAATACTCAAGTCGAAGCCTTGAGCAACCGGCCCGCCTGGATCGCCGCCATCTGTGAGGTCGGCATGACGACGGGTGATTCTAAGCAGGTGCGAATGGACGAAGGCGTCACCTATAACGAGAAGATCACGTCGCACGTCCTCGACGTCGGCGCAAACTACTGGTCCGTGTGGAACTGGCACAACGAAGCCGCTAAGAACGTTCTCAGCTACTACGAGAAATATCCGGAACCCATCGACTATATCGCCCGCCACATCGGATACCGGGTATACCCATCGTTCATCTGGAGATTCGAGAAAGAGGGAACGCCGGGCCTGGTAGTGGGTCTCGCCAATAAAGGTGTAGCGGGCGTGCCCGGCGTGCTACGGCTTACGGTGTTCAGCGACGATGGCAAAGTCGACGTGAGCGGCTGTGTTGACCCCGGATATCCCAAGCCCGTTGGGATACGGCAGGCTATGCTAATGCTGCCGCCGGGAACGGACTGGAGAGGGTTGAAGCTGAAAGCCGAACTCGAGGTCAAGGGCGTGCGGTATCCGATGAAATGGGCGTGCCACCAAAAGACAAATCCGGATGGATCTCTAACGCTCGAGCGCAATCTGCGCTCGTGAACGCGGCTATAGACTCGAATTCACATGCGTCACAAGCGACAACGTCTGCTCTCCGAGGAGCGCCGTCGAGAAATTTTGGAACTGCTCAGTGAGCAGGGACGGGTGACCGTCGACAGCCTTGCGGATTCGTTTCGCGTTTCTGCGGTTACCATCCGTGCAGACCTGGATGAGTTGGGAACTAAGGGTCTGTTGGTCCGCTCTCATGGCGGCGCCATCCCGCCGCTGAGTCCTAAGCAGGAATACCCGCTGCAGTTGAAGAAAACTCTGCATCACGCGGAGAAAGTACGTATCGGCCGCGCTGCCGCCCAGTTGATTCAATCCCGCCAGACAGTGATCATCGATGGGGGATCAACCACTGCCGAAGTGGCCCATGCCCTCAGGAGTACCAGTCCGGAAGCACTGACGGTGATCACGCATGCTCTGAATATCGCCCTGGAATTAGCCGATTCGCCAAACATATCGCTCATTGTGATTGGCGGCATATTCCGGCATATATCGAGATCGTTCGTGGGACCGCCGGCTGAGCGCATGATGAGGGACTTGCATGCCGATCACTTTTTCCTTGGGGTAGACGGCCTGGATCCGGAGACGGGGCCATCCACGCCGGACGTGCTCGAAGCGCAACTAAACGCGCAGATGATTCGGGCAGCCAGGGAAGTGTCGGTGATTGCAGACGCAACCAAGTTCGGACGCAGGAGCCTCTCCCTGATAGGAGACATCCGGAGCGTCCATCGGGTGATCACGGACAGCCGGGTCAATGAGGAAATGGTCTGCCGGCTCCGCAAGATGGGGATCGAAGTGATTGTAGTTTGAAGCGGCATCCCGCCGAGCATCGTTGATGGTCTTACGTTTGCCTTCGAAATGACGAGCGCGTCGGGGCCTGGATCTGCAAGAGAGCTTCGTCTTATGAAGCAAACGAAACGAATGACTTTTCTTCGCACCGCGGCGGCAGCCGGGCTGACGGCGCGGCTGACCGCAAAGCGCGCCGCCGAGACCCCGGCGATGGCCGTCGTGGAGAAGAAGGCTGGAAAGGTGGCCTTCTATTCCAGCAGCGGCATCCGGCTGAGCGAAGTAAAGGTCGGCATTTTCCCTCACGAGATGGCATTCTCACCTGACCGGCGTCTGCTCTATGTGACGGATAACGGCCTCCTTTGGATGACCGACAAAGGAGAGGGCTCTAATACCATATCCATTATCGACGCCGCGGCGCGCCAGAAGGTGGGCGTCATCGATCTCGGCATCTATCATCGCCCCCACGGAATTGCGGTTCTTCCAAAGACGGGCCGACTCATCGTTACGATTGAAAATCCCAACGGGTTGCTGCTCATCGATCCCGTGGCCAGAAGGGTGCTTCGCCATTATGACGTCAGGGGGGAACATCCTCACATGGTTCTGTTGGGTCCCAAAGCCGAAACTGCATGGGCCAGCAATACGAACTCCGGAGAAGTTGCTGTTGTCAACCTTGGGTCGGGACAAGTCGAGAAGGTCATTCCGACCGGCAAGAATCCCCAGGGTGGTGTCATGACCAAGGACAACAATTGGATCTATTTGACGAACAACGCCAGCAACACCATCTCGGTCATCGATGCGAACAAACGTCTGGTCGCCGACGATATCGAGACGGGCGACGGACCCGCTCGGATCGCGCTGACTCCGGATGAACGAACTCTGGTATACAACCTTCAGGCTGGTGAGGGCGTGGGTTTTGCCGACGTTCGGATGCGTACGGAGACGATCCGGATCAAGCTACCCGGGCGCCCTCTGTCCCTTTCGCTCTCTAAGGATGGCCGAATAGCGTACCTTGGCGTTCAGGACAGCGACAAAATTGCCATCGTTTCCGTGCCGGAGAGAAAGATGATTGGTGTGATTGACACGCCGATCGGAGCTGGGCCTGACACTGTGGTCCCACTATAATCGGCAGGGCTGCTTGAGCGAGGTCTCCTCGTCAAGCGTAGTGCATAGAAGGAGTGGGTTGAATGAATGTTCACGCTATGTCGTCAAATCGTCGCGCCTTCCTGAAATGGGCGTCGGTGCTCCCGACGTTAGGGGCTTTTGCCGTTGCAGACCTGTTCGCCAAGGCGCGAAAATCGATAGGATCCGGTGTAAAAGCAAACATCTACACGCGTATCGGCGTAACGCCAATCATCAATGCGCGTGGCACGTGGACCTACATCAGCGGCTCGCAGGAGCTGCCCGAAGTGCGTCAGGCCAAGCAGGAGGCCGCGATGCACTTTGTCGATATGTGGGAACTGCAGCGCGGCGTGAGCAAGCGGCTCACCGACCTTTCGGGCGCCGAGGCGGGCATGGTGACTGCGGGTGCTGCAGCCGCCATGGCAACCGCTACGGCAGCTTGCATGGCCGGCACGGACCCGGCCAAGATCTGGCAACTGCCCGACACCAGCGGCATGAAGAACGAAGTGATCATGTTCGGCGGACGCATCTCGTTCGATAGCGCGATTCGCGCTGCCGGCGGGAAACTTGTTGTGATCCACTCCCACGACGAGCTGAAGGCGGCCTTCAACGACAAAACAGCGATGGTCTATACCACCGCCCGGGGCGACAGGCTGGAGAAGGCCATCTCTATGACAAAGGAGGCACGCGTGCCGATCCTGGTGGACTGGGCAGCCGGAATTCCTCCAATTGAGAACCTGGCATTGCCCTGGAAGATGGGCGCGGACCTGTACACCTTTAGCGGTGGCAAGGGCCTGTGTGGACCTCAGTGCTCGGGTCTTCTGCTGGGCCGCAAGGACCTGATGGAGGCGGCTCTGGCCCAGAGCTGCCCATGGGAAGGCGCAGTCTGCCGGCCGATGAAGGTCGGCAAGGAAGAGATCATGGGCGTGCTGGCCGCGGTTGAAGCTTGGAAGAAGCGGGATCTATCGGAATTGGACAAGGAGTGGAACAAACGGGTGAAAAAGATTGCCCAACTGGTGGAGACCGTGCCAGGGGTAACCACCGAAATTCAGATCCCGCAGGGAGGAAACCGCTATCCGACGCTCACGGTCAAGTGGGACGAAGCAACATTCAAAATGAACGTACAGGAGTGCGCGAACAGGCTGCGCGACGGGTCTCCGCGGATCGAAGTGCTGACGGGGAATAACCCCAGTACGGTACCTGGCGTTCACGAAGGCGATCCCAAGACGCCCAGGCTACCTCGCCCCGACGCCTTGCGGATCATTTCGATGACTCTGCAGCCGGGCGAAGATGTACTTGTCGGCCGACGTTTGCGCGAGGTCCTGAGTGAGGCCCGGAAAGCTGTATAGTCACATTACTCAGTTCGGGTGTGAAATCCGGGCGCTGTGTATATCACAAATTGGATACTGGCGCTTTACTTTCGGAGTCTCTTTTGCAGGTACTCCTCATATTCTTTCTTCAGCACCGGGTCTGACGGGGTGGGGTAAAGGTCGCTCGATTTGTATTTTCCAGTTAGGAGCTTGGCCTTCGTCCATTCATCGTGAATGTGCGTGATCTCCGCCTGTTTGATGACCTCCTCGACGAGGTGAGGCGGGATGAAGTACACGCCTTCGCGATCCCCGAAGACCAGATCGCCGGGCATCACAGTTGCTGCTCCAATGCGTATCGGGACGTTGATCCCGGTGAGCATCACGTTGCGGTAGGTAGTCGGCGTGGAGCCGCGGAAGTAGCCGGCGGCATCATCCAGCCGAAACACGCCGCCCAGGTCGCGGATCGAGCCATCGATTACAAATCCGGTCCTGGTAGCTGTGTAGATTGCGGTATGAAGATTGTCTCCGCCAAAGGTTCCGTCGGTTATTTTGCCAAATAGATCGACGACCACCACATCTCCCGGCTGCAGTCTGTCGATGACGCGTTCCGGCAGGCTTTCGGGCAGTCCTTGGGAGGCAGCCTGAGCGTTGATCACATCGCTGACATCCGGTCTCGCTGGCATGTATTGCGCTGTCACGGCGCGCCCCACAAGCTTCTTACCCGGATGCAGGATCTGCCAGTTGCCCTCATACTGGCTCAGATAACCCGCTTGACTCAGCACGGACCAGACTTCTTCCGAGCTGAGTTCCCGCACTTTTTCCAGCAAATCGTCCGGCACTTTGGGCCTGCCATCCTCGAACCGGCCGAAAGGATTTTTGGCCGTGTAGCGAATCACATCGTCACGCGTGAACGTGAATAGTTGCGCGTGGCACGTGACGAGAGTTCCGAGAACAGCACCCATCAGCAGAACAGCCTTCATAGCGTCCCTTGATACTACAATCCTGGCCAGCAGGATTCATCCCGAAAAAGCGGCAATCAATGCCCACCAGCAATCTGGGTTCTGGGGCAACAGCTTAGGGAATCCACGCCACGAGCTCGATTTCGACGCGGGTGGCGGTATCCGGGAACTGCACTCCCACCGCCGACCGGGCTGGCGCCTCCTTCGGAAAATACTGCGCATAGACCTCGTTCATGGCGATCTTTTCGGTCTTGACGTCCGCCAGGAAGACAGTCACTTTCAGCACTTTGTCCAGCGACGAACCCATCGATTCCAGGTTTGCTCTATGCGCCTTGAGGATCGTATGGGTCTGTTCCTTAATGTCACCGCCGAAAGCTAGCGGATCCTTGCGCGCCTCAGGCCGGACGCCGGTGAGTCCTGAGCTGAAGTAGAGGTTGCCCAAACGAATTCCGCCCGGCCCCGCGGTTCGGTCTCCCGGAGCGGCGCTCGCGGCCATTGCACCCATCGTGGCCCCGGCCCCGAGACTCATTGCGGACTTCATGAAGCTTCGTCGTTTGTTCATAGCGGTCTCCTATTGGTTCATTCCTATATGTGACGCTTGGCACACGACAGATACGCGCCCGCGTGCGGCAGCGCATCCGACGTGGCCCCAATATTGTGCGTCAAAATCATAATCGAGGGAAACATGTCAAAGAAAAGTCCGTTCATTGCTGTCGCCATCCAGTGTTTCGCAGGTTTGTTCCTGTCTGCTGAAACCCATCGCATTTCCCCTGACCGATACTACACCACGTTTTCCGCGGCGCATCCGCCCATAGCCCACCTACGCCCGGGCGACATCGTGATCACTAAGTGCCTCGATTCGCGCGGCCGTGATGAAACAGGGAAGTTGATCCTGGATGGTGATAACGTGCTCACGGGTCCCTTCTATGTCGAAGGCGCCGAGCCGGGCGATACGCTGGTTGTGCGGCTTGACCGCGTGCGTTTGAATCGCGACTGGGGCTGGAACGGCATCCGCATTACGACCGATGCTCTGGCTCCCGAAACGATAGAGAGGCTTTTCCCGGCAAACTGCTGCGATGCTTGGCTGCAACCCGGCCGCCGCAATGCACTACGTTGGAATCTGGATCGCATCCACGGAACGGTTACGGCCTCGCGCACTCTGGGCGAGCGCGTCAAGCTTGAATTCCCGGCACATCCGGCGCTCGGATGTATCGGTGTTGCTCCTCCGAACAAGCAGGCGATCGATTCCGGTCCTATGGGCGCCTATGGCGGCAACATGGACTACAACGCCATGGACGAGGGCGCCATTGTGTACCTGCCGGTCTACGAGCCCGGCGCTTACTTCATGCTGGGCGACGGGCACGCAGGCTACGGTGATGGCGAACTACTGGGGCAAGGGACCGAGACCTCCACTGATGTGCAGTTCACCGTGGATCTGATGAAGAAGCACCCCATTAGTTGGCCGCGCGTGGAGCACTCCGATTCCATTGCCACTTTGGGCTGCGTGCCTGACGGAATCGAACGTGGTTTCCGCCATGCTATCTCGGAAATGATTGCCTGGCTGACCGCTGATTACGGACTATCACCGCAAGAAGCTCACGTGATGCTCGCAATGACGGCAGAATTGAGGGTGGCGTCGTGGTTTGGCACTTTTGTGTGCAAGGTGCCGAAAAAAGCCCTGCCGGAGCCCATTGGCCGGCCGTTTTCCCATTAGCCGGAGGCCGTGTGCCGTCGTGCTCGCCAGCGGGCGCGGCCGTATTCTCCAAGCTCGACGTCGCCGGAGATTCCATCCCCGGAGGCCAAACCCGTGAACACGTACGACAGTTGGTTCCCATCCGCGGGAAGAGAGCTTCGAAGCTTCACCCGATGTCCGTCAATTTCACCGGTAAGGTCGCCTCGATACACCCATCCGTCATGAAACCCGGTGACACGGTTTCCATGCGCGACAAGAAAAAGCTTGTGACGTGCGGAACCGACTTCGTAATCGATATCCACTTCCCAGCTGCCAGAAATATCTACGGAAGGCGGCGACTGTCGCGTCACCTCTTTGCGCGCCGGGGCTGAGGTGAATACTTCGTAAAGCCGCCGTGCAACAACCTTGTACTCGCCGGGTTTCATGGCGACCGGGCGGATCAAAAATGAATGTCCTTCGCCTTCTGCGTGCGTCATGATTCTCGGTTCACCTTCAAGCAGCATCCGCCCGATCTGGCCCGCCGTCAGGCCGATCTTTTCGGAATCCCATGACACGTTCAGCACGGGAAATGGTCCGCCGCGCGTGGGTCCTCGAACCTCCGCCCGGACGCCAGGCACGCGGGTGATAACCTCTGAAATATCGGTGTACCAGGATGCCCACTCGCGAAAGTCGGCCTGAATGTCGCGTTCCGTGCGCCAGATCTCGACCGCGCGCAGCATGCCCACGATTTCTTCCTTACTCACCTTCAGGGCGCGCCCAAACGCGTGGTGGGGCGAACTGTTGGCCCAGGCCGCGCGAACCAGGTCTCGCCGGCCGATCAGCAGCCCGGCGGTTTGCGGCCCACGAATGATTTTGCCGCCACTGTACGCTACCAGATCAGCGCCCAAGGCGATGTATGGATTAGGAACGATCAGATAATCTGCGGCGGCGTCCACCAGTATGGGAATCTTCTCCTCGCGGGCGATCGAAGCTATGTCCTTGAGATCGAACTTCGCCCCTCCGAAATAACTGCCAAGCACTACGACCATGGCCGTGTGCGGGCTGATCGCCGCGCGTAACTCCGCGGGTGAATTGACTTCTATGATTCGCACGCCCAGCGTGCGGACGGCGTGATCGTACACGTTTCGGGATTCGCGCGGCATGATCACTTCGTTCTTCAACCCCTCCAGGTTCGGCAGCCGCTGAATTTTTTCCGGATCTGTTCCCGCCAAGCAGCCCGCAGTCGCATGGGTCAGGGCCGCTGCCGCCCCGGCCGTCACGATACCCCATTCGACCTGGAGCAATTCAGCGAGCCGATTACCAGCTTTCTCCATCAACTCGTCGAGGTTTACGTGGTGGTAGGACGCCTGCGCGATCGTGGAGATCACCTCCGGCAGCATCTGAGAGCCGCCGTTAATGGTGTACGTCGCGGTGCAGTTGATAAAGGGGCGAACGCCGATACGGGTGTACACTTCCGGATCGGGAGTTTTCGCATTGGCACTCTGAGCTGTTTCGCCACCCACGAGGCCAGCTGCCATTAAACTTCCCGTTCGGAACAGATTGCGCCGGCTCACGCCCGCGAAAGACTGCCTGGAACGAGTGCGCATTTGTGCCTCCCTTGTTTGAGGTCTATGCCTTCAGGTACAGCCTCAGTGTTTCGAAATTGAACTCAATCTCCTGAGTGGCCTCGGGCGACAGCTTCACTTCGAGTTGCCGCGATACGGTCGTCTTAAATACGCCGCGCCTCTTCATCATGTATTGCCGCGCGCCCGGAATCTGCTCATCGAGGTTGATCATCAGAAGCAGTTTGGCGAACAGATCGCGGGCCTTCTGTTGCTCGCCGCCATGGTATAGGTCCCAGACTTGGGCGTAGAGATCCGCATACGGAGCACCGGGCATGGTTCCGTCAAATCCGAGCCGCATTTCGTATAGTAGGTGGATCCCCGCGTTCCCGCTGAAGACGCCCTTAATGGCGGGGCGATGCGCAGCCAACTCTGACATGCGTTGGACCACCGGGGCGTATTCTTCCTTGACATAGCCGAAATGCGGAAACTCTTTCGCCAGTTCGAGTAACAGACTCACCTCAGGGACGACGCCTTTGGCTCCGCCGGTAGTTTGAATAAAGAACGGACGTTTCGCGACGCGGCCCAGGGCCCGGTAATATTCGTGGAAATCGCCGAGCGAATGGGCCTCGGTCGGCGGGATCGCGATCAACGCATCCGGCCCTAGCTCTTCCGCGTGGCGCGCGTAGTCGAGTGCGGCGTCTACATTGGGTCCCTGGACTCCCAATACCAGGGCTGGCCGCTTCCCCTTCGCCGCTCTCGCCAAGACCTTCATGCCACGGAAGCGCTCCTCGCGCGTGAGTCGCGTATACTCGCTGGCCATCTGAGGCCAGACCATGCCGTGGACGCCGCAGCGGTCCATGAAATCCACCTCGGCCGCGAGGTCTTCGTAATCCATTGCCTTGTTTTCGGTGTAGGGCGTAGCCAGGATGATGAAGATGCCGCGCAACGGCCTCGGTGCGGCGAAGCTAAAACGTGCGTATAAACTGCCAGCCGCCGCGCAGCCCAGAAACTGTCGTCGAGTGGGCATGATGTTACTGATTGTAGGACGACTCGCGGGTTGCGGATAATCGGGGGTACTGTCCGAAATCAGATTTAGGACACCACCTTAAAGCGAGGAGGCAGTTTGATGCGCAATGCATGTCTTGACGCCGGCCGATTCGGAGTTGCCCTGTGGGCGCTTCTCGCAGCCGCCCAGCCACGATACGACCTCCTGCTGAAGGGAGGCCACGTCATCGATCCAGCGAATCACATCAGTGCGGTTCGAGACGTTGCGATCGCCGCCGGGAAGATCCTAGCCGTTGCCGAGAATATTCCCGCTGTTTCGGCAATCAAGACGGTGGACGTCTCCCAGTTCTACATTTCGCCAGGGCTGGTAGATATTCACAGCCACGTGATGACCATGAGCGGTTTGCGCGGCTCACTACTGGAAGATCAGAATGTTTGGGCTGACAGCCACACCTTCCGCTCAGGTGTAACCACGGTGGTGGACGCCGGAACCTCGGGCTGGCGGAATTTTCCAGAGCAGAAAGCGCGCATTCTCGATCATTCCCGCACGCGCATCCTGGTGATGCTGAACATCGTAGGACATGGGCAGGCTGGCGGTGCCATGGAGCAGGATACAGGCGACATGGACCCGAAGGCGACGGCCGAGATGGCAAAGCGTTATCGGGGCATCGTCGTCGGCGTGAAGACGGCGCATTATCAGGCACCGGACTGGACACCGGTTGAGCGCGCAGTCGAAGCCGGGGAACTGGCGGACATACCCGTGATGGTCGACTTCGGCGCTTTCCGCACGGAGCGGCCTTTTGAGGAGCTCGTGTTGAAGAAACTGCGGCCCGGCGATATCTACACGCACACATACGTCGGGAGGGTTCCAATGCTTGACGGCAGCGGGCGGGTTCGGCCGTATCTCTTTGAGGCCCGCAAGCGGGGAGTCATTTTCGATGTCGGGCACGGAGGCGGGAGTTTTCTGTTCCGCCAGGCCATTCCGGCAGTGCATCAGGGATTCAGGCCGGACTCGATCTCAACCGATCTCCACACGGAAAGTATGAATGCCGGCATGAAGGACATGCTGAACGTCATGTCGAAGTTTCTGAATATTGGAGTTCCTCTGGAAGACGTGATCGCTATGTCCACATGGCATCCCGCGCGCGAAATCAAGCATACGGAACTGGGCAATTTGTCAGTGGGTGCAACCGCCGATATCGCGGTGTTGAGCGTGCAGACCGGTCGATTTGGATTTGTCGATTCGTACGGCGCGCGGATGCAAGGCACACAGAACCTGGTGTGTGAGCTGACGGTTCACGGCGGGTTTGTCGTGTGGGACCGGAACGGGATCACCCGCCAGGACTGGGATAAGCTCGGCAATTACGAAAGACTCCAGGATACACGCTGGGATTTAACATTCGGCCCACAAGTGGGAAGCTTAAAGAAATGATCGCTCAGGCTATCAGGTGTGAATTTCGCGTCGAGTAGGTGGGTGCGTCCGGCTGTAGCGGCCCGGTTCTGGTGCCGGTTTGGGCATCGGGTTTACCCTGCAAAGTTCTACGGCGTCTAGTTCCGGATCGTTCAGTGGCCAGTAGCCGAGCTCCTAGGCATTACCCTCTTGAATGTTCAGCAGGGCCTCGCTCTACGCACTTTCCCAGCGCCCGCATCGTGGCCGACCGGTTTCACGTTATCACTTCCACATGCCACCGAACTCTCATGGCCGACGCATGTCTAATCGAAGTCGTGAGGCTCGACGGAAGGCGCGACGGCCTGCCCGACGAGGGGCTGGAGACGTTCGTCAAAGAGCTTCCCGGTACAGACTACTCAGTCAAACGGCAACTGCGTCGTTTCCGTTGGCACAGTCCACAACAGGACCGACCCTTTGCCATTATTCATTGTCCGCGTGCGTGGAGATCAGGCCTATGTTACCTGCAACGAATGCGGCGCCGCGATCTGCAGCGTACCGGCGGCATGCGCCCCTGCTGTCATGCTGGAGATGACGTCAGGTGAAAGCTGCAGCGCGCTGCCCTCATTGTGACGCGCTGAACACGTTCCGGGGATTGTCGGCCATTGAAGCATTTATCTGCTCAGAGTGCGGTGAGAGCGTGCTGGTGAGCAGGCCCGTGCAGTAGTCATAGCTCTCGCGCTCTGTGTAGACGAGAGTTCCGGAGGTGTGGCCATCCGGCCCAGCGATCTTCCACCGGATCTCAGCATGAGCGCCTGTCCATGAACTTTTGGCTTTCGCCGTTTGCAGCGGGTTGCCGGCGTAATTTACCGCGTGCCCACGTTTGGATCGATCTTCCTGGCCAGCGCCATCTCTGCCTCCGCTTCGGCTGTCTTCTTTTCCTGTTCCAATGCCAGCCCCAGGCTGTAGTGAAGGGAGGCAATTAGGGGGTTTACGTTGATCCCCTCTCGATAGACCTTAATAGCTTCTTGATACCGGCCTTTTTCATAGAGCGCGGCGCCCCAATTTATATAGGTCACGACAAGATCGGGATCGATTTCCATGGCGCGCCGGTATTCGGCGATTTCCTCCGCGTTGCCCATCGCTCCATAGGCGAGTGCGAGGTTAAAATGGGCGTCGCTGTCCTCCGGATAGAGCCGGGTTGCAAGGGTCAGAATTCCAACACTAACGCCCGGATTGCCGCCTTGCGTGTACATGGCGGCGAGCCAGTTGAGAGCGCGCAGAAGCCGCGGATAGATCTTCAATGCTTCGAATAATTTGTCTTTCGATTCCTGCAGCTTGCCTTGCTTCCTCAGGTCCATCGCATTCTTAAAAGTCGCTTCAGCATCCTCGCGGAAGTTCCGCGGCAGACGCTGAAGGGTGAAGTACTTTCCGTTTGATTCGACTACGTTCGAGATCTCTCCAGGCTGGAGTTTCAGCGCTGCCGCAGACAACGCTGGCTCGAGCTGGCTTCGGTCGAGATCCCCCAAATATCCGCCAGTGTCCGCGGTGGCTCGGTCGATCGAATTGGCCCTGGCAAGTTCGAAGAAAGACCCGCCCGCGAGAAGCTGCTGGCGGACTGCCGACGCTTTTTCCCGATCGTCGAGAACAATCACACGGAGATACAGACGCTTCGGAGGAATCTTCGTTCGCCAAGCCGGATTGTGGGCCGCGACGTCCACCTTTTGCTCGGGATGGACGCGAATCCAGTGATCCGCCATAATGAACGCGCCGCGAGTCTGGTCAGGCATATGACATCCGATGCAGCCTTTGATCCGATTCACCGGGCACAAAGCCGCGCGAATCGTTACTGACGCGCTGTGGCATCGCAAACACGCCTTTTCAGATTTGGCGGTCAGCACAGGAGGGGGCGCGTCCCGATGCGGGTCGTGACAGTCTGTGCATGTGACCTCCCCCGCGCTTTGACGCCAACACTCGCTATTCTTCAACGCCGTCACTTGATTGGAAATCAGGGTATCGTACGGCATCGGATCTTCGACAACACTGGAGCCAGCATGACATTGCGAGCATGGGCGCATCCGTTCAGCAACGGGCAGCTTCTTCGGGTTCAATATGCCAAGGTCCCGCGAATGCGCGCCGAGCGCGGCTAAGTGTCTTTGGCCTGGGCCATGGCAGCTCTCGCAATCTATGCCGCTCTCGACGCGAGTTCCGCGAGTTCGCGGCGCGCCGTGACAGGCGAGGCATCTCTTTTCCAGAAGCGGAGTGAGTACCCGGCCCAAGGCCGTCTCATAAGTCGAGGGTTTCTCTTCGGGAAAACCGAGCTCGAGTGCCAGCCGGTTCTGTTGCGCATAGTGAAAGTACCGCGCCTCCACCAGAGCCGGACGCGGCAGAGGCAAACCTTCCAGAGCGGTCACCCGGACCAGAAAACTGATCCCGTGCCGTTCGCCTCCGATCGTGGCTTCCACCGGAAAATCGAGCGGCGGCTGCCCTGGCATTTGCACTCGATATTGCATGTTCCGGCCAGTTCTGGCGAACGCATAATCGATCACAGGCGCCGGGCCCTCCGCATGCGTCTCGGCATAATTCGCCGGGAGTTGCGGAGTGGCAACGCCCGGCCAGGCCCGGGCCATGTTTGTGCGGAACTGCGTCATCGCAATATCTCTGTGGCAGCCGGCGCATACGGCGCGCCCCAGATAACCGCGTTCGCCGGTGCTCGCGAGCGAGGAGACCATCAGCAACAGAGCGATCGGGAACACGGATAAGGCGGACCATCGGCGGATGGACTCTGCCGTAATCATTCCAGCTGCTTACCCTCAATGACGGCCACCCATCTGTTCGCCTTCACGCCCACGATTTTATACACAATCCCCTCGGGCGCATCTACCTTGGAGGCGTCAGCAACTCGGTATACTGCGAGGGCGCGCCGCCTCCCTGCCGGAAGGCCGTGGCTCCCGCGGTACGTCGCACGGTGCACGAATTGCTGAATACCGTGCTGGTGGCGCTTGTTACGACGCTCGCCGGCCAGGCCGGGATGGCCACCACGGGTCCATCGAGATTTCTGTTCGGATGCACCACCGTCAACCACTCTGAACTTCAGGCCAAGGCGAAGGCGGTTATTTCACCTCAACCACGACCATATCGACCTTATTCGAGCCGAATGCGTAACCGTGCCACTCCAGAGGACGTCCCCGGACGAAACTCGCAGCGCACTCGTGGAGCTATCCGCCACTTTGACACTCGCGTTGAGATCGGTCAGCAGCACCGCAACCCGGCCCGCACCTCCAAACTCAAGCGGGATTCGAGGATATGGCTTTCTACCCCACCGCTCGCGTGTTGTCCATCGCGTGGGGCTTCAGGGCCGGCGAACCGTCAGAAATTGACCCAGGTTCTCGGCTGCTTGTCCAGTGGCGCGCGCCAGGCTCAGTTTCGCGAGGTTGTGGGCGAATACGCTATTGATATAATCCAACTCCGCGTTGGCCACGGACTCCTGCGACCGCACTACTTCAACGTTGTCGCTAACCCCGGCGTCGAAGCGCTGGCGCGTCAACTTGAGATTCTCCTGCGTCACCTGAACATTCTCCCGGGCTACCTCTACCTGGTTCGTGGCCGCCTGGAGGTCAAGAAAGGCTTTTCTGACATCTGCCTCGACCTGCGCGCGAAGGTCTTCGAACTCCGCCTGCCGCTGCGCCAAGGCCGCCCCAGCCTGCTCGATGTCCCCTTCGATCCGGCCACCCTGCCATATTGGAAACTTGAGGCTGCCGACTACCGCAAACGTTCCGTGCGCCTGCGCAGGGTTCATTCCGATGGCGCCATAATCGGCGCTGAGGGAAAGGGCGGGAAGCCGTTCGGCCCGCGCGGCCGCCCGGGCACGCTCGGCAGCTCGAACGTGCGCTTCAGCCGCTTTCAAATCCGAACGTTGCCTGGAAGCCTGCTTGAGAGCGTCTTCCATGTTGATGGCGTGCGCGGCTTCGAATGGGACATCGTCGGCGATGTCGTATCGGTCGTTCGGCGGTAAGCCCGTCATCCGCGCCAGGTTGATCCTCTGTTTCGCCGAATCATTTTCGAGTGACGCCAGGCGCTGCTGTTGCGTCAGCACCTGCACCCGGCTCCGGTTTACGTCGATCTGGGCGACTAGACCGACGGCGCGCTGCTGCGAAGTTTGTTGATACAAGGCGTTAGCAGTATCCAGCTGAGCACGCGCTGACTGCGCCCTGGCTGCCGCAGCAATCACCTGGAGATAGGCGCCTCCGACCGCGAGCACCACGAGATCGCGCGCGTCGCGCGCCGAGAACTCGCTGGCATGCACATTCTCCGCCGCCGAACGGCGGTTATTCCATGCCGTCATATCCACGACCGTCTGCGATAAGGCCGCGCGCAAATCAAAGTAGTTGAACGGGCCGACCACCCTGGGAATCGAGAAGCCGGCAAACGGAGGAATATTGAAGCGCAAGCCGCTCGCCTGGAGGTTCAGTTGTTGGACGGTTTCGGAAAGGTTACCGTTCAGATTGGGCAGCAACGCGCTTCGCGCCACTCTGCTCTGACCGCGCGCCTGGCGGACTGCGTCGGAAAGTCCTACCGCACCCAGATTGTACTGGAGACCCCGCTCGACAGCCTCGCGCAAAGAGAGCTTTCCGGAGAACGGCTCCTTACCTTTGGCGCTTCCCACGTAGGGACCCTGCACCTGCACCGCGGGATTGAGTGTGTTCACGCTGGTCGTGGTTCCCGGCACCGGTAACTCCGTTGTAGTGACGGATCCGTTCTGTCCTGTTCGGCCGGATAGCGGGAGTTGAATGGCACTCGCCGTCTGTCCCTGACGAGCCGGCGCCCCGAGCTGCCCGAATGCGCAAGTGGCCATCAGGAGCATCAACGCGCGTACGAAGTTCCGAATAACGAATCGATTCAATGTGTGCATTTGATCTAGACGACCTTTCCAGTTAGCTGAGCTGCTTTCGAAAACGCCATACACTCAAGGCGCCCAGGATGAGGGTAAAGGCCAAGAGGCCCAGGAAATTAGGCCAGAGGTCCATAAAACCGCTACCTTTGAGCAGACTCCCACGGGCAATGACTGCAAAATGGTGGATAGGGTTGATGACTACGAGAGGCTGCAACCATGGCGGCATCGCCTCCACGGGATTCAGCGCTCCGGCTGTCGAATTGAGCGGAGGATTGATGAAGAAGACCATTAGTTGCGCCTGCACCGCGGATTTGGCGAAGGTTGCATTTACTGTCCCCAGGCTAATTCCCGACAATATGCATAGGGCAGCACCAGAGAGCACAACGGGAAGCTTGCCGTGGAAGGGCACGCCGAACGCGGTTTTCATGACCGCGATGGCCAACAAGGCCATGATGAACAGAAGGATAAATAAGGGTGCAACTTTGGCGAGGACGATTTCGGATGTAGTCGCCGGCGACATCAGCAACTGCTCGATGGTGCCAGCCTCGCGCTCCCTGACCATCGCTCCCGATGCGACAAGCGAGCTATTCAGGATAAGCAGGAGTCCGAATACGCCTGTCACAATAAACCAGGAGTCTTTAAGGCCGGGGTTGTATAAAAAGGCGGGGTGTAGCTGTGCCCGTCCGCGTCGACTGACATCGCGGGTGTTAATTTGTTGAAAGGCGGCATGAAGGCCCGCGCTTCGGAGTCCGGCGTTATAGGACTGAAGTACCCCCTCCGCATAGCCCTGGCTGATAGCTGCCGTGTTGGCGTTCATGGCGTTCAAAAGGAACTGTACGGTCACGGTGCGGCCCCGCTGCAGGTCGCGGGTGTAGTCGTATGGAATGACAACGCCCGCGTCGATCGCCCCCCGGCTAACGGCATCGCCCAGCTGGCCGACGGAGGCGTAGTAGCTGACCAGCCGAAAGCTCTTGCTTTCGGCCAGCGTGGCGATCAACTCCCGGCTTTCGGGCGTTCTACTGTCGTCTACCGCTCCGAGTTTGATATTGGTTACGGTGGCGCTCAGAGCAAACCCCAGGAGCAGGAGCTGTAGTGTGGGCGGCAGAATCAGAGAGAACGCCAATCGGCGGTCGCGCCGGATCTGGGCGAACTCCTTGCGGATAAGAGCGCGAACACGATAGTTGAAGATTCGTGAAATTGCGCTGATCATGGCTTCACGCCTCGAGCTGCATGCGTCGCATCTTGCGCCACGCCAGCCCGTAGAACACCGTGCCAATGGCCCCGATAATGGCGACTTTGTACCAGGTAGCGGGCCAACCGCCGCCTTGCAGCAGGGCATCGCGCACGATCTCCATGTAATACCTGCCCCAGATGAAATTTGAAATCCAACGCAGGCCGGCCGGAATGTTCTCGATGGGAAACATGAGGCCGGAAAGCAGGAATACCAGGATGAAACCTCCGAAGGCCACCGCTTGAATGGCGGCTGCCTGGTTCGGAATGGCCGCTCCTACCATGGTTCCGAAGGATGCAACGCAAAAAGCGTACAGGATGGTGGCGACGATGAATGGAGTCGGGTCTCCCGCGAGGCTCAGGCCGAAGAAAGTGAGCAGCAGGACGAGCCCGAGTGTGAATACCGCGAACGTCACAGCCATGAATGCGAAGATTTTTCCAAGCAGGAACTCATGCGCCGAGATGTTGGAGACATAGACCTGCAGGATGGTCTTCTGCTCGCCCTCTTTTGCCATGGCCAGCGACGCGAGCAGCGGTGGAAAAAGGGACAACCCGAGAACGAAGATCCCCGGACCGAAAAATTTCTTCGAAGAGCGCCCGGGGTTGTACCACAGCCGTATCGCAGCCTGAACCGGCTCAGCCTGGGACGGGCCCGCGTTAAGGCGGTTGTAAGCCCTCGTAATCTGTCCCGCGTAACCGGCAATCAGTTTCGCCGTATTGGCGTCGGAGGCATCGATGAGCAATTGCAACGGCGAGTCAACACCGCGCGCCATGTTCCGGCTGAAATGCTCAGGTATGATGAGCGCCGCATGGGCCACGTTCGCTGTGAAGACATCTTCCGGCTGTCTGTCTGTGGGCCACGCCACCACGTGGAAGGTGATCGACGTGCGGAAGGAGTTGATAAAGTCGCGTGAAGCCGGCGAGCCGTCAAGATCCTGGACGACGATGGGCAAGTGGCTGGCCGTGAGGGAAATCGCCGTTGACATGAGCACCAGAAGAACTAGAGGGAGCACCAGCGCCAGTGCGAAAGTCCGCCAGTCGCGAACCAGCTGGGTCAGTTCTTTCCGGGTCTGCGCGAAAATGCGTCTCATTTGTTTTTCCTTATTCCTCGACGGCTACTTTGCCCTCCTGGCGAGCCTTTTCGACAACGTTGATGAACACATCCTCCATCGAGAAGCGCTCTTCCCGGGCCTGGAGAACGCGAATTCCGTGGGCAAGAAGCTTTTCCGTTGTAGAGCGCTCAGCAGTTGCCAGGTCGTCATCGGTAATGATGTGGAGGCGATCGCCAAACAACGAGACTCGCCATCGTTCCATATCGTTCTTGAGCAGATCGGCCGCGCGCTGGGGCTGGTCGGCAATTAACTCCAACAGACGACCGCGTTGTTTGCTTTTGATTCCGCTCGGAGTCCCCTCCACGACGAGCTCACCGGCAACCATCAGGCCGAGCCGATTACACTGCTCCGATTCCTCGAGGTAATGGGTGGTCACCAGAATTGCGGTGCCCGCGTCGGCCAGGCGGTTGATCATGGTCCAGAATGCGCGCCGCGCGAGAGGGTCCACGCCGGAAGTGGGTTCGTCGAGAAAGAGCACGATGGGCTCATGCATGATGGCCGCGCCGAAGGCCACGCGCTGCTTCCATCCTCCCGGTAAACTGCCAGTGATCTGATCCTGTTTGCCTTCGAGGCCCGAAAACGACAGCACCCACCGGATCTTTTCTTCGCGTTCATGGTCGGGAACACCGTAAACGCCGGCAAAGAAGTCCAGGTTCTCTTTGATGGAAAGGTCGTCGTACAAGGAGAACTTCTGGGACATGTATCCGACGCGTTGCCGCACGCTTCCAGACCGCACCCCACGTTCGCCCGCCAGTTGTATATCGCCTCCCGTCGGCGGGAGCAGGCCGCAAAGCATTTTTATGGTTGTCGTCTTGCCCGCGCCGTTGGCCCCGAGCAGGCCATAGATCTCGCCGTATCGAACTTGCAGGCTCACGCTCTTGACTGCCGTGAAATCGCCGAACTGCCTAGTGAGGTTGGCCGCGCCAATGGCTACCTGGCCCTGTAGATCGCGATGGGGGTGCCGGCCAGGAAATGGCTCTTGGTGGGCGGCCTGTCCCAAGCTGCGGAGTTTCGTGACGAACACGTTCTCCAGAGTCGGCTCATCCTCATGTATCTCGACTGCGGGAATGCCGGCCGCCTTCAGCTTTTCGTGCAGAAGGTGTTTGGCTTCATCCGGTTTGTGCGCCAGGAGATCGAGGCGGTCGCCGAAACGCTGTACGTCGAGAATCGTTTCTCGCGGGCCCCTCAAGCTCGAGATCACTCGCTCGGCCTCGCCCAGCTTCGGAGTGCGCAGCTCCAGCCGCCTGGCGCCCAAACTCGCGCGTAGCTCGGCCGGAGTGCCCATCTGTTGAATGAGGCCCTGATGCATCAACGCCACGCGATGACATCGCTCGGCCTCGTCCAAATACGGAGTCGCGACGAGAATCGTCAGGCCGCCGGCAGCCAGGTGAGCGAGCGTGTCCCAGAATTCCCGGCGCGAAACGGGATCGACTCCTGTTGTGGGCTCGTCCAGCAGCAATACCCGAGGCTCGGGTACCAGCGCGCAGGCAAGCGTCAGCTTCTGCCTCATCCCGCCGCTCAGCTTGCCGGCCAGCCTATCCGCGAAGCGGTCCATGTCGAACAGTTGCAGATAACGGCGGCCGCGAGCTGTGATCTCCGGCCGCGGCACGCCGCGAAGATCGCCGATATAACGAAGGTTCTCGGTGACGGTGAGATCCGGATAAAGACTGAACGCCTGCGTGAGGTAACCGGTTTGTGAACGCGACTGGCGTGCCGGGCGGCCAAAAACTTCCGTCACGCCGGCGCTGGGTTCCATGACGCCCGCGAGGATCTGGAATGTGGATGTCTTGCCGGCCCCATCGGGACCGATCAAGCCGAAAATCTCGCCATTGGAAATTTCGAACTCAATGCCCCGGACGGCTTCAATCGCGCCATAACGCTTGAACAGGCGGGCGACTCGGATGGCGGGGTGCCCGTGCTCACCAAGCTCCTGGATATTCGTCGCCGCTGATTCGCGATTCGCAACCGTCATCTTGCGCGCCTGACTTGCGGCCACGAATCGCCTTGCGTGAGGATTTCTCCATCGGCCGGCATACCCGGCTTGGCGAACCCTATACTGCCCTTCAATTGCAGCTTGACGCCCACCACCTGTTTGACCCGTTCGTCCCGAAAATAGGTGTTCTCAGGCGTGAACGTCGCCTGGGGGTCGATGCGGGACACAAAGGCGCCGACAGGCTGATTGGGGTTGGAATCGAGGTACACGTGCGCAGGCTGGCCGAGCTTGACCTTGCCGATTTGCCCTTCTGGAACGAAGCCTCGCAGGTAAACCTTACCCAGATCGATGAGTGTGACGAGAGGAGTTCCGGCAGTGACCACCTCGCCCGGCTCGGCTGTCCGTGTCGCCACGACACCGCTGAAGGGCGCCAGGATCATGAGATCCTGCCGGTTCGCCTGGGCTTCCCGCAATTGTCCGCGGGCTTGTTCAGTGTTGGCGTCGGCGCTCGCCACTTCCGCCTGTTGTTGCGCAATCTGCTTCCGAACGATAGAAACCTGAGCTTCGCGAATATTGGGATTCTCGAGATTCGCTTTGGCGGTGGTCAGCGCGCCCCGGGCGGATTCCACCCGGCGTTTTGCAGCCGATACGGCGGCCGCTTGTTGACCGGCCGTGGAAGCAGCCTGTTTTGCCTGGCGCTCGGAAGCAGCTCCCGTCTGCGCTAGCTTGGAATAAGCATCTTCGTCAAATGATGCAATTTGATAGGAGGCTTCCTGCTGGGCCAAAGTAGCCTCAGCCGCCGCCAGTTCGGCCTCCGCTTGGCGGACCCGTCCGTCCGCGTCGACTTTCGACTGTGCCGTTTGAAGCTGATTCTGCTGGCGCTGTTGCTCCAACACGGCGATTTGATCACGCGCTGCTTTGCCTCTAGCCTCCGCAACCGACACCGCGGCGCGGGCCTGTTCCTCGCGCGCCCGGACCTGTTCATCGCTCAGCACGGCGATGATGTCGCCGGCCTTGACGCTGTCGCCTTCCCGAAATCGAATTTCGAGAATACGCCCGCTTGCCCTCGGCGCAATGGCGGCATCGTCGCCCTCGATGCGGCCGCTCAAAGCCACGATGCTTTCCGGCAACTTCGGTGTTGCGAAGAATGCCCGCCAAACGAAGTAGCCGCCAGCGGCGAGAACGACGACCACGGCCAGCCAGACGAACTTTCTGCCAGAACGGGGCGTGGCGGGCGATGGAGCAGTTTCATTCGGACGCTGCGGTTGCTGCTCGTTCGTCTCGGGGCTGGTCTCTCGTTTTTCGCGGGTCTCCTGCTGCATCATTGGGATACTCCTGTTTTTGCCGCCGCTTTCCTGCGCTTGTTTCCCGCCTGCCTCAGGTAGGCAAGAGAAAAGTCCGCAATGTGATCCGCAATGCGGCCGAGTTGTGCGGGCGTCATCTTCAGCTCCGGCCAGAGCCGCACGAGAAAGGGATGGGCGAGCGCATAAACGATCATCTGTCCCATGACGCTGTGTACGCAAAGGCGAGTCTTCTCATCATGGGGCCGGCGCCCAATGATGCCAGCGACCACTACGAGCATTCGCTCGTAAATCGGCCGCGATATGTCATTAATTACTCGTGTCAGAGCCGGCGTCGGCTGCGCAAGTTCGTGCATCACGATACGAGATTGCTCGTCCGCCAGAACACCCGGGCACAAACCGGACAGCCTGGCTTTGATGACTCTCCGTAAGATGTTTTCGGGAAGCGCGTCGTGATCAAGAGCGCCTCGCATCTCTTCAAAGTGAGAGGATCGTGCCATCAATTGATGTAAGACCGCCGAATACAGCCCCTGCTTGCCGCCGAAATAATAATTGACCAGCGCTACGTTCACGCCGGCACGGGAGCAGATGTCGCGAACTGTTGTGCCCTGGTAGCCGCGCTCAGCGAACATGTGTCCTGCCGCGCCCAGCAACTTGGCTCGCGTTGCGTCAGGGGCTCGCTTACCCACACGAATATTCCGGCCCTTCGGCCCAGGAGATGCCTTCATTAAACATTAGTTTCAAATATGTGTTTAAGACAATCAATATCCCGCGTGTGACGCTCGGTACTAGAAATTACAAATTGTAACGTTAGCCCAGGCTAAGAACGCTGCTGTTACGGGGTTCATACGAATCCGTCGTGGCTCGCGGCGATGGCCGGCGACACAACGCGGCGAACTGCCCAGCACCAACGATGGCGGCAGCACCCGACGGTGAACTTCCGCGGTGAGAAGCGAAGCAATGCCATGCATCAGTCGACGACAGATCCTCAGGTGCGGCTGTTCAAGAAGAGCTGTAGAGCGGAGGCGAAGCTGGGATATCTGCCTGGCGGGGATGGATGTTTACCTTTGCGGCGGTAGCTTACAACCTGGTTCGCATGCAAAACCTGTCCGTGCAAGCCTGCGGGCGCACGAAAAATCCTTCAGCGACGTGATTCAGAACCGAACGTCCATTCAGCAGATAGCGCATGAAGGCAGAAATCTTTGACCAAGGGCTTGCTTCAGCACCCTGCTAAACAGCGAGTTCTGCTTCAAGCCTGTCGATTTCACGGCAAAGCCACCCCTTGAGGACCTCTTTGGCCTTGGTAGCATCCAGAGTGGCGATGGTTCTGCTCTCCTGATCGAGCGGAATATGGTGACAAGGGACATCTTCGCCTTTGCGAGACTCGGGGACGTATTGCATGAGACGCATGCAGCGCACGGATGAGTACGTAACGGATCGCCGAAATTAAGGCATGTCAACGAGTTTTGAAAAGAGGATGTGGGTTTATGTGGCGTACGAACTGATCGACCGTATCCGCTGTCCTCGACGAAGGCCAATTCGAATTTCAATTTCTCCAAAAGTTCGCGCTTCTCTTCAGACATAGGTCTCTTCCTATTTGACGGTAAAAGCAACCTGGGCATTGCGACGCCCTAAACTCGCGGAGTGCGCACTTGCGATGAATTTTTACTGGCTTACATTGCATTCCGCTCCACCTCATCGACTGGCCGAGCTCGCGAACTCCTGAGTGGCCATAGTGTGCCACTTCGAGCTTACCGCCGTTTATGAGAAACGCGGTACGGCGGTTCGGTGAGCCACGCCAGAGTGGTATGTTTTCCCCGCCGGAAAAGGGTAGCCGAATAATCCCACCCGCCCCATTTAGACGTTGAGGACGGATTGGACGAAGGTGCGCGAGAAAGCGAACGTCATTGGGCGGCGGCACGATCACCGCCACACGCTGGTCCCGGAGCTCACCGAGTCGGGCGCAGGCGATGAAGTGATCATGAGCATTGCCGGGCACGTCTCACGCGCGGATGGCAGCGAAACGGCGCACCCTCGACGAGACCGCCGTGCGTTAGCGCGCGGCCGACAAGAGGCGCAAGGAGGAAGCCGAACGGCGGGAGCAGGGTGCGTTGGGTCGCCAAGCAGTGGTGATTCAGTGCGGAACAGCGGCAGACACGTTTCGCTCCGTTGCGATCTGGAACCCTAAAGCGGGCCCGGAGTCCCCCACAGCCGTCACATTCAGCCCGCTCCGATGGGTCGAGCTGAATTGGCTCCTATCGGCTCATCCTGGCGCCGGTATCCACCACTTCGAAATCGGATCCCTTCACCCGGTCCAGTGTCTCGAGCCCCTTGAGGCGGGCATCCGGCGAGATGGACATCAGCCAGTCCTGCCCGTTGTCAGCTACGAACATCCCGTACTTCTTGAGTCCCTCGAGAATCGCCCGCGCGTGGGGCGGGAATCCGGAGGTGTCGAAGTCCCTCCGCAGGCGGAGCCGTTCCCCCATGCGTGGGAAATCCGGGTTCGTGTGACGGCTGGCGAAGTGAGTTGCGGGAAGGACGTAGGCCGCCCGAGTCCGTTGCACGGTGACCCGCATGGCATGCTCCACAAGACCGCGCTCGCACTCGTCATAACGAACAGTGGCCGGGAATATCGGTAAACCGGCTGCATCCGCCGATGTCCAGCCTTCCTTCCGCAATGCTCCTGTTCGTATGTAGAAAGTGGCGGCATTCGATGCTTCCCACCCGCCATCGGTTTTCCGCGCCTGCCAGAATTCGTGAAGCTTTCCATTCACTGGGTCGACAACCAGCAGGTGCCGGTCGCCGGAGCCGTGGCGCTGGATGTCGTCCAGCGTTTGGCCAGGACGCGCCACGGCGCGTGTGTCCTCGTTCTTGGCGAGCGGCCAGTTCTCTATCGGTGCGTTGCCGGGCACCGGGAACGGTCCGGGATCAGAGTCGGCGGGGTACAAGAGGATCTTCACGGGTATGCGTAGCTGGTCCGGGGGCACGATCACGAAGTTCATGTCCAGGTTATAGCCGAGATGCTTGCCGGCGCCGATCGAAGCGATGATTCGCGCTGAGTTGGACTGAACCGGCAGCCTGTCAACCTCCTGGTTCCACGGATTCTCGGGCGGAAACACCTGCATGGCGCTGAGTATGCGGTCTGCCTCCGGAGTTCCGAAAAGCACCGGTTGCGTGATCTTCGGCATCGGCGGCCGCTTGCGCTCACGAACGTCGTTGGCTACACCGGCACCCGTTACGATCATGCCGAGAAGAATCAGAGCCGTATGCCGATTGATGGTCATGAGCTCATTCTAGATCCATCAGAGCCGTCGACTGGCGCACATCTGTCGACTGGCGCACATCTAAGGATCTAGCGTCCGGTTTTTTTATGTGTTTCGTCAAAGTGGCGCTCTCCTGCCTTTTTCCCTCTGGACGAAGGAACTTTGAGAGTTCCCGGTCCGGAGTCAATTCCGATGGGGCGGGGCGAACGAATAGTACTCTTGGCGGTGGGCTCATCCTACGCTGACGCTCGCCCCGTGGCGACTTGCCGCAAGCCCAAGTCGCGACAAGCCGGGCACGGCTCACAGTTCCTGAATTAGCAGTTAGCACCTCAACGAAAACAGCAGAATCTGATCCGGCATCGCTCATCGGGCCTGCGGCGCCTTTCGCCCTCCCCCCAACCCGGCAGTGAGAGTTCGTCCGATCACTCGATTCGTCAGAGTCCGGATTGCGAACGGGCTTGTAAATAGGCCTTGCGGTGTATGGCCGGTCCTGTGTATAGATCCAGACTCGCTCCTGATCCGACAGCACGATTTCAGCCCGCGCATACGCGTCAGATCGAGAGGGTTGGCGGCGAGATCCTGGCGCCCATCATCCGGAAACTTCACCACGCGACGCAGATGGCCATCGATCATTCCGCCCGCTCGTGGGATGCCGGAAAGTAGAATAAATGCCTGCCCATCACCGTTCCAGTTCACACTGGGCTGTTGATGCCATCAACGATTTAACCGGAGAGTTCCCGCGCTGCGCAGCGCGGGTGTCAATCCGGTTTTCAGACCTGCTCTCCCCCTTCAGGCTACCTTCGTTTTGGTGTGGATCGCGGTACGGATGGCGAGTGGGGCCTGGCTGCCGGCGTCGATCTTCGATGTCCCACGACGTCTGTTACGAGTGTGGCGAGATTTCGCTTTCTCAGCATCCGCTAAACGGGCGGCGACCACGGGGATCCCTTCGATGCGTATCATTGCTGTTTCTCCTCCCTGTTCATTCACGCGTAAGACTGGGCGAAAGGAGCTCAGCAGCTGGACCCTAGTCGATCACGTCCAACAGGATCGCCTCAACGCTGTGGTGCAGCGACAGGCACGCGGACGAGCGCACGTTTCATCAGATTGTTAAGGCCGCGCTCGGGGCCGGCGATCTTCATATCCCGGATGAGTCCGAGTTTCTCCAACACAACCAGAATGCCGTAACCCAGGTCGAGCTGTTTCCGCTGAAGCGCGAACCGCGCCGAGTTCGGGAATCGATGGTGATTGTTGTGAAAACCTTCCCCCAGCATGATGACGGCCAGGAAGAGGCTATTGCGGCTATTGTCGTTGGTTTCATAGGGCCGCGTGCCAAATTGATGGGCGATCGAGTTCACAGAGAAAGGATTTGGGCGCCCTGCTTCGGCAGGATCAGAAGAACCAGGAAGCTCTTAGCTATTTCGAGCGTGCGCTACGATCGCGGCCAGGCGATCCCGGCGCGCGCTTCCAGATCGCTTCGGTACATTTCACG
>Ga0310810_10000972_pt1 | contig 29016 bp, 25 predicted proteins | sample NCmetagenome_FD_207641 | JGI IMG/M metagenome (GOLD analysis project Ga0310810, IMG submission 207641) | Soil microbial communities from experimental microcosm in Duke University, North Carolina, United States - NC | ecosystem: Engineered > Artificial ecosystem > Soil microcosm > Unclassified ... | reverse complement strand
CGGGTCAGGGACGCGCGCACCATGCCCCAGGTGACGCCGTTCGATGTCTGGTCCGCGCGAACGTTTGCCGGAAGCACGGCGATGATGATCGCACGGTTTCGGCGGTCACCCAATCGACACAAGTCAAACTCCCAACTCCCAACTCCCAACTCCCAAATAGACTTCACCTTCTAACTTCCAACTGGCAAACTGACCACTGGCAACTGGCAACTGGCAACTGTGCATGCGTATCGAAGTTTCTCCGGAAGCCGAAGAGTATCGGGATGTGCACTGGAGCCGCGAGAGCACGCGGCAGGTGGAGACGGCGTTCGATGCGGAGCGGTTCATCGAGCGTGTCGGCTTTGCGGCCTGCTTGACGGATGCGCGGCGACCCGGCCCGTCGCTCTACGTCGCCGTCTGTGGCCGGCGCGACGCGATGATGCCGCGTCACGTGCAGAAGGATCCGGAAGCCTCACAGACGTGGGTGCTCAAGGACGAACTCATCCGGCGCGGTCGCGTCTATTACGGGAAGCTGGCGGGCGCACGCGCGTTTTTCATCGCGCCCCGCATGATTCGGTACTTTCACGCGGTCTGGGGGGTGCGGCGCGCAGATGAACCTCGGCGGCTGAGCCCGTCGGCGCTGGCGATCGTGCGCGTGCTGCGCCGCGAATGGGAGATGGCGACGTCCGATCTCCGGAAGGACGCGCGTGTCAACGACCGCAGCCGATTCATCCGTGCGCTCGACGAACTGCAGTCGGCGATGCTGGTCGTTCCGAGCGCCGTCTATTATCAGCCGAAGTTCACGTATATCTGGTCGCTCGCGGTCGGACGCTTCCCGGAAGAACTGCGGCGCCGGACGGCGCGGGATGTCGCGCTTCGGGAAATCGCGCGCTGCTTTCTTTCGTCCGCCGGGATGACCGTACCGGGCGAACTCGCCCGCGTGACTGGCCTGTCGCGGGTCGAGGCCGGACAGGGCAATCGCGCGCTCGTCGCGGAAGGTTACGCGACCTCTCCTTCGCGCGGTGTGTACCTCCTGACGGCAACGGCACGATAACAGAATTTCGTCACAAAACGCTTCCACTGAGTCGCTTCTCGGCACAGAATCGGCGCTTCTGGAGGTACGCGATGTCCAACAGCTCACGCGGGCGTTTCGTCTGGTACGACTTGATGACGTCCGATCCGAAAGGGGCGGAAGCGTTCTATCCCAAAGCGGTGAACTGGGGAGTGCAGCCATGGGACCAGATGGCGTACTCGATGTGGACGGCGAATGGCCAGCCGCTCGGCGGCGTGATGGAGCTTCCGAAGGAGGCTGGCGCGCCGCCGCACTGGCTCGCGTACGTCTCGGTGCCAGACGTCGATGGCGCCTGCAGCCTCGCAGAGTCGCTCGGCGGCAAAGTGCTGAAGCCAGGTGCCGACATCCCGAACGTCGGCCGGTTTGCCATTCTCGAGGATCCGCACGGCGCGCGGCTGGCCGTGTTCACGTCCGCTCAGCCGGCGCAGCCGGACAACGACCCGGCCGTCGGCGAGTTCTCGTGGCATGAGCTCGCGACGAAGGATTACAAGCAGGCGTTCTCGTTCTACGAAGCGCTGTTCGGCTGGGAACGCAGCGCCGAACACGACATGGGTCCGCTCGGCATGTACTTCATCTTCAAACGGAACGGCCGCGATCTGGGCGGCATGTTCAACGTTTCGCCGCAGATGCCGATGCCGCCCAACTGGCTGCATTACATCCGCGTCGACACCGCGGACGCGGCGGCCGAGCGGGTGAAAGCGAATGGCGGCCAGGTGCTGAACGGACCGATGGAGGTGCCTGGCGGTGATCGGGTCGCGCAGTGCAGCGATCCTCAGGGCGCGATGTTCGCCGTCCACTCGAAAGCCTGAGCGCTCTCACGCCGATCCTTCAGCAAGTCGGAGGACGCACCTTCGACGGGACGCCTCGATCGCGTTCTTACGCAGGCTTTTCCGCGAGGTAGCAGTAGCGGGATAGCCGTCGCTCTTCTGAGAGGCGCTGAACGCACGCGAGGAACCGCTGCAGCCCTTCGAAGTTGTCGGCGCCCTCCCGCTCCACCAGCGCGGCGTGGTGCTCCGCGCGAGCCGCGTGCCACCGCGCCGCGATCGACGCGGCCGCGGGCGTCAGATCTTCGGCGTCGAGGACAAGGAATCCTGCTTCTGCCAGCAGCCGCTCGTTCTCCTTGGGAGGCAGGAAGACGTAACGGCCAATCGAACTGCGCGTCGCGAGGTCCTCATGGGAGATCAGGCCGGTCACGACCATCGCGTCCGTGAACGAGATGCGGCCGCCAGGGCGGAGCAGCCGGTGCCAGTCGCGCAGCACGTCCAGCCGGTTCGGGATGTGGCACATGGCGTCGTTCGACACGATCGCGTCGAAGGCGCTCTCCTCGAACGGCAGCGGTGTGCCCGCATCGACCGGCTGGAACGCGACACGATCGGCCACGTGACGCGCCGCCGCGAGGCGCTCCGCGTTGTGAATGCCGCGGGGATTGATGTCGACGCCGGTCACTCGGCATCCGCGCATCAGCGCCAGGTAAACCGCGGGGCCGCCGGATCCGCTCCCCACTTCGAGCACGCGCGACGCTGGCCCGATGCCAAGCCGATCGGCCGACCGCAGCCACTCCTCCGCCGTCATCCAACTGCTCTGCCCGATGTCTTCGCCGTACGTGGCGCGCCGGACCGCCGCTTCCACGGCGCTCTCGTAATCGCCATAGACGTTGTTGTAGAGATCGACGGCGTCCGGCAGAGCTCCCTCCAGTACGCCTCGCGGCGCTGCGCCATGATAGAGAAATCGGAGGAACGATGCTCACCAAAGAAATCAGCCCGGCGCTGGCACGCGTCTTCTCTGAACTGACCGTGGGCACGACCCCGCCCGGCGGGTACGTGCTCAATCGAGGCGACGTGGGTCTGCTCCGATCCCTGGACGCGCGCTCGGCATCTGACGCGTCGAAGAACGTCAACGGCGGGGCCACGATCGCGGCGCACGCGCAGCACCTGCGCTACGGACTCTCGCTGTTCAACCGCTGGGCGGCCGAAGGTGGCAATCCTTTCGCGGATGCGACGTGGGACGCGGCGTGGAAGACGTCGACCGTGACGGAGCCGGAATGGCAGGAGATCCGCGATGCCTTGCGCCGCGAGGCGCAGCAGTGGCTCGACGCGCTCGCGTCGCCGCGCGAGGTGACCGACCTCGAGCTGACCGGCCTCGTCGCCAGCGTGGCACACCTCGCGTATCACCTGGGCGCGATCCGTCAAATCGACAAAGGAACGCGCGGACCAACTGAAGGAACCTTCCAGTGACTCCGGCGCGACGCTAGAGAATTCGACGGCAGCCACGCCGGCAACGGCATCGGATCCCCGCCAGCCCATCGGTGTTGTAGTCGTACGTCAGTTCTTCACCGCGGCGAATCCGGCGCGACGCCACGATCCAGATCGTGTGCCGGACGATGTCGACGTAGCAGTTCGGCTCGCACGCGTGGTTGATGTACCGCGCGATGTTGCCCCCGAATGCGGCATCGCGCGCCCATCGCGAGTTGATGTTGAACAGCCAGATCCGGCCCCGCGGCAGATAGCGCTGCTCGCGGCGCCACGCTTCTGCCTGAGCGACGAGCTCCCCCTTGTACTCGACAATCCGCGTGTCCTCGTCGATCGACTGCGCGGCGTAAACTCCCCATCCAGATATCGGTGAACGCCTGCGGACAATCGCCGGAAGCCTCTGCACAATCCTGATTCAAGCACGGCGGCTATAATCGCGCCACGCGGAGGTCATGGATGGTCAAGGTTGCAAAGCGGTCGGCCGGTGCCCTTCTGTTCCTGCTCGTCGCCGCGACGGCGGGGGCGCAGGGACACGTACCGACGCCGTCCGAATTCCTGAAGCTCGAAATCGGCGGCGACGGCGTCCTCGCAAGCTACGAACAGATCGTCGCCTATTGGCGCGAGATCGATCGGCTCTCGGATCGCATCACCGTCGAGGACCTCGGGCCGACGACGATGGGCCACCCGATGATCAACGCGATCATCAGCTCCCCAGCCAACCTTCAGAAAGTCGAATACTACCGCGACATCAACAATCGCCTCTACGATCCTCGGCGCACGACGCCGGACGACGCGAAGCGGCTGATCGCCGACGGCAAGACGATCGTCGCCATTCAGATGTCGATTCACTCGACCGAAGTGGCCGCGACGCAGGTCTCGATGGAGCTGGCCTATCGCTTCGCCACCGAGAACACGCCGCAGATGCAGGAGGTGCTCGATAACTGCATCATCCTGCTGACCCCCTCGCACAATCCTGACGGCACCCAGATGGTCGCCGAATGGAACCAGAAGACCGTCGGGACGAAGTTCGAGGGCAGCAACATTCCGTTCCTGTACCACAAGTACGTCGGGCACGATGACAACCGCGACTGGTACATGTTCACGCAGAAGGAAAGCCGTCTCACGGTGGAGAAAATCTGGAATCGCTGGCACCCCGAAATCAGCTATGACATGCACCAGATGGGCTCGAACGCGGCGCGCCTCTTCATCCCGCCGTACGTCGATCCCTGGGATCCGAACGTGAATCCCATTCTGATCTCCGAGATGTCCATGCTCGGTTCGACAATGGCTGCGGAACTCACCGGCCAGGGCAAGGACGGCGTCGTCATCCACGCGATGTACGACGGCTGGACGCCCGCCCGCGGGTATACGAACTATCACGGCGGCATTCGTTTTCTGACGGAAGCCGCGAGCGTGAAGCTGGCGAGCCCCATCACGCTGACCTTCGATCAGCTCGGGAAGGGCATCGGCTACGACGCGAAGGAGCGTTCGTGGAACCTCCCGAGGCCGTGGCGCGGCGGCACGTGGCACCTGCGCAACATCATGGATTACGAGGAAGCAGCCGCCGACGCGCTGCTCGCCAACGCCGCGAAGTACCGGGCCACGTGGCTCACGAACTTCTACCGGATTAACGAGGACGCCGTCGGTCGCCGCGACCCGCTCACGGGCAAGGACAAGCCGTATGCGATCGTGTTCACGGCTGATCAGAAGGATCCGGCGAGCGCCTACAAGCTCCTCGAAACGCTCCAGTTCGCAGACATCGAAGTTCACCGCGCGCGAGCGCCGTTCACGGCCGACGGCAGGACGTATCCTGCGGGCACGCACGTCATCCTCATGGCGCAGCCGTCCAGCGCGTTCGCGAAGACGCTGACCGAAGTGCAGCACTACCCGGACCTGCGGCAGTATCCCGGCGGGCCGCCGCAGCGCCCGTATGACGTGACCGCGTACACGATGCCGCTCATGATGGGCGTCGACTGCGTTCAGATACAGCAGCCGTTCACGGCGGATCTGGAGATGGTCACAGATCCGATCACGACCCCGTCCGGCACCGTCGTCGCGCGCGCGAAGAAGGCGTACACCTTCGCCCACGACAACGCGGGCATCATGGCCACGACGCGGCTGACCAAGGCGGGGCTGAAAGTCATCTGGACTCCGACGTCCATCGTCGTCCCCGTCGAGGGTCAGAAAAACGTGCACGAAGCCGTCGCGGCGCTGGCGAAAGATCTGCCGATCACAATCAAGGCGGTGAACGACGCGGTCCCGGCGGGCCTCGTCGTGAAAGCCCCACGCGTCGGTCTGTACAAGTCGTACGTCGCGTCGATGGACGAAGGTTGGACGCGATGGATTTTCGAGCAGTGGGGGATCGATTACACATCGCTCGAAAACAAGGATGTCCGGGCCGGCAATCTTCGCGCGAAGTTCGACGCCATCGTTCTGCCCCAGCAAGGCACGCGGCAGATGCTGGACGGGTTCACCACCGGAACGATGCCCGACGAATACGTGGGCGGGCTTGGGGTCGACGGGGTCGCGGCGCTGAAGGCCTTCGTGGAGGCCGGCGGCACCCTCGTCGCGCTCGACAGCGCGTCGATGTTGCCGATCCAGGAGTTCAAGCTGCCGGTGAAGAACGTCCTGGCAGGCCTTTCTGGCGAGCGCGGCGATATCGGCGGCGGCGCGATCGGACCGGATTCGGCGGCGTTCTACGCGCCCGGGTCAATCGTCAAGACAGAGGTGGATACGGCGAGTCCGATTGCCTATGGATCGCCGGCGGAGTCGATCGCATGGTTCGAGCAGAGTCCCGCCTTTGAGATCTCCGGCGACGCGAAGGCGATCGTCACGTATCCAAAGAGCGGCTCGCCACTGTTGAGTGGTTGGCTGCTGGGCGCCGAAAAGCTGAACGGCCGCGCCGCCGTGGTCGAAGCGCCGGTCGGTCAGGGCCGCGTGATTCTTTTCGGGTTCCGCCCGCAGTACCGTGCGCAGACGTGGGCCACCTTCAAGCTGCTGTTCAACTCTCTCTACTACGCGACGGCGGGTCAGGCGTCAGCTTCAGGCGCGCGCTCCGGTCGATGATGGCGGGATCTGCGCTCGACGGCACGCCGATTGGCAACGATTTGCGGCCGGACGTGCGCACGCTGTGGACAGGCTGTGCGCGGCCCAGCGTGCCAGTGTGTAATCGAACGACCGGGGTCTGACCCCGTCCCTCGCTTTTCCGCGAGTGTGTAATCCGACGGATGGGGTCAGACCCCGTCCGTCGCGTTTCCGGGGTCTGACCCCACACGGGATCAGCTGCCAGAGGTCTTTTTGATGAATGCCACCACGTTGTCGTGCAGCTCCTTCAGCGACGGCAGGTGCGCGTACACCATGTGGCCGGATTCGTAATAGTGATACTCGACGTTCTGCTGCAGCGCTGACGGAATCGGCAGGTGGTGCAGCTCGAACCACCCTTCGTAGTACGGCGTCGACACATCGTAGTAGCCGCCGTTCACCATCACTTTGAGGTCCGGGTTGCGCTTCATTGCCGTGGCCAGATCGGGCAGTACGTTGGGCAGCGCGATCAATGGCCGCGGGGCGCCGGGCGCCTGGTGTTTATAGTCCCAGCTTCCGTACACGTCGATCTCCGGCTTGTACGGTGTATCGCCCGCATAATTCAGCGACTGGCGCACGTAGCTGTTGAACGCGCCCACGTACGCTGAGCTGATCGCCGCCGACTGCGGATCGTACTGGCTGACCTTGCTCAGCGGATCGAGCGTCGCGCCGGTGAACCGCGTATCGAGCGTGCCCGTCGTCAGATCTTCCGGCGACAGTAATTCCTTCTGAAACGCGCCGTACTCGATGCGCAGGTTGGCCTTGACCAGATACGAGACCGGCAGGCCCGTGTACTGGTGCAGCTTCTCGGCGATCGCCTGCTTCCCTTCGGCCGCGAGGCTGTTTCCCTGCTGCAACGCGAGCGCGTAGTCGGTCGTCGCGAACCTCTCCACTTCGTCGAGCAGCGGGCGTAGCGCCGCCGGCTGATTCGGCAGCTTGTGGTGATACCACGCCGTTGCGGTGTAGGTGGGCAGAGACACCTCGTACGGCTCGTCGATCCCGGGATTCAGCTCGGGGTCGTCCGGCATCAGGTCCCAGTTCAGGATGCACGAGAGCAGCATCACGCCGTTCAGATCGACGTCCTCGTCCGCCAGCGCAAGCGCCAGCCCCGCCCCGCGCATCGTTCCGTAACTTTCACCGAAGACGTACTTCGGCGAATTCCACCGCTTGTACCTGGACAAAAAATCGCCGATGAACACGGCAAAGGCGTGGATGTCCTGGTCGACGCCGTAGAAGGCCTGCTCTTTGTCCTTGCCGGCAATGCGTCCGAAGCCCGTTCCGGGCGCGTCGACGAACACGAGGTCGCTTGCATCGAGAAGCGTCTGATCGTTGTCGACGAGCTGATATGGCGCCGCGGGCGTATGCGCGTGATCCGCGGTGACGACGCGCTTGGGTCCAAAGGCCCCCATGTGCAGCCACACGGTGGAGGAACCAGGACCTCCGTTGAACAGGAACGTCAGCGGCCGTTTCGCCGCGTCAGCCCCCTTCTTGAAATACGCCACGTACGACATCGTCGCCACGGCAGCCGGATTGTCCTTGTCGTCGCGCGGCGCCGCGTCGTCCCAGCGCTTCGGGTGCACGACGAGCGTTCCCAGCGTCGTCTGATAGTCAACGGCGCCCGCCGCCGTGCGCACCGAGCCTTCACTCGTGACGGTGATCGGCTTGAGGTCAGGTTCGGCCGGAGGCGGGCTTCCGGTTTGCTGCTGTTGCAGAGCAACCGGAGCGCAGACCCAGGCCAGGATGAACGCGGCGACGAATCGGGTCATCGTTTCCTCAGCGACACGGCCCCGCCGCCACCCGTTCCAGCCGCGTCGCTCAAGCCATGTCGAACCATTGTCTTTTCGATGGCCTCGATCTCAATCGGGACGAAGTGAGAGAGGTTCTCGTACCCCGTGTTGGTGATGAGAATCATGTCCTCGAGGCGCAGTCCGAGGTGCTCCTCCTCGATGCGCATCTGCGGCTCGATCGTGAAGATGCGGCCGGGTTCGAACGTCGGCGCCTGCAGGCCGCCCGGATCGTGGACCTCGAGGCCAACGTTGTGGCCCAGGCTGTTCGCCTCCTTGCGCGAGCGGAACCCCTCGACGAATGTCACCGCTGCGCGTTTGACGTGGTCGTCTGTGAACGGGTAAGACGCCATGATCGCGTCCATCTTCTCGACCGCAGCGTGGATCGCGTCGATGGGACGCTCGTGCACTTTGATCGACGTCATGAGCGCCTGATACAGCTCGAGGTAGATGCCGTAGAACTCGCGCTGGCGCGCCGTGAACGTGCCGTTTGCCGGGAACACGCGCGTCACGTCCGACTGGTAGTACTTGTAGTCGGGCGCGTAGTCGAACTGAACGAGGTCGCCGTCGTGCAGCACGGCCGTGTTCCGGTTGTAGTGGGTGTAGTACGTATTGGGGCCGGCGGCAATCAGTGCGAAATACGCGGGGCCCAGCGCACCGAGTTTCTTGAACACGTATTCGGCGTCCGCCTGCAATTCGTATTCGTGCATGCCGGGCCGTGCATCGCGCATGGCCGCGATAATCCCTTCCCCGGCAATGCGGGTGGCCTGCCGAATCACCTCGATCTCGCGAGGGCTCTTGATGGCGCGGAGCGCATTCAGCAGCGGGTCGAGATTCCTGATCTCCGACTGCGGAGCCGCGGCTTTCAACTTCTCGATGAACGCGGCTTCCCGCGAATCACGCCCGTCCCACGGATCGTCCTTGTTCGTTTTCCAGAACCTCGTGGGATCGCCCTGCGACTGGCTGCCGAGCACCTCTGCGGCGAACGGCGTGTAGATCGTCCGATGGTCACCGGCCAGCGCCGTGATCGCGGCTGTGAAATCGGCCTCGGGGCGCGCCTCTTCCACGCCGAGCGCGGCTGCGGCCTCGGCACCGGGCGCCAGCGACGGGCCGAACATGCTCGCGTCGCGGCGCTCGTTTGCCGGCTGCAGATAAACTGTGGTTTTTCTGGACCTGCCGTCGATGATGACTCTGGCGCGGGGTTCCGTGGCGCCGGTCAGATAGAAAAACTGGCTGTTCTGTCGAAACGGCATCTCGCCGGGTGGTCCCGGCGTGCCGAGCACGACCGCCACTGCGTCGCCGATTTGCGAGATCAGCTTTGCTCGCCTGGCGGCGTACTCCTCCGGCGGAAAGATCTCGGTGCCGCGAAAGACCGGCTGTGCGGCCGGCGACGCCAGCAACAGGCCGCCTATCAAGGAGAGTCCGACAACCATGCGCACGGCCCGCGGCATCCTGTTCACCTCGTCATCTCCGCCGCGCCGAGTATAGAACGAACCTGCGGCGGATCACCGCGCGCGCTTGAGCGCGGCCATGAACTCCGCGGGCGTCTCCACTCGAAGACCGTGGCGCAGCGCGGCCAGGAAGTGACGGCGGTTATCGGTGACGATGACGCTCGCGCTCGATGCACGGGCAATCTCCGCGATATGGGCGTCGTACACCCGGCCGCCCGCGGTGCCGTCTCTCGCGACCGCCGATAGCAGATCGCGGCGATGGCCTGCCGGGAGATCCTGAACCCCCATCCGCGCGAAGATCTCCTCCTCGATCAGCCGGACAGCATCGGCGGGCGTCAGTCGAAATTCCGCGGGCAGCCGCGTCGCGACGGAATAGAACTCGAGGCAGCAGTGCCACGCGGTGCCCGGCTCGCGGACGTGCCGTTCCGACGCGGCATGGAGCAGCGACTGCGACGGCGCGCTCTGCGTACCGAAGTCGATCAGCCCTGCCAGAAGGACGCTGGTGTCGAGGAACGTCGCTATGGCCACCGGTTGCGCTCTTCTTCGATGAGGGCGGCCACGTCGATGTCGCGGCGGGTCTCAACGGAGGCGGTCGGGCGCGCGACGAGCCGCCTGCCCACGCGCATCAGCCGCGGCGGCGGGGCGACGCGTTCGATCCGGACGCCCGTCTCATCCAACGTCACGTCGAGTTCGGCCCCCGGCGTGAAACCGGCGCGGTCGCGGATCGCCGCTGGAATCACCACGCGCCCACCCTTGTCGATGGTTGTACGCATGGCATCAGAATACCATTCTGATGCCCCGCTGTGCAGGGTTCCGCACTCCAAGCACGCGCACGCAGGATGCAGCGCCGTCGAATACATGGGTCGTCGGGGCTGAACTTCGCGAAGAACGCGCGAAGTTGAGCCTCAGGAGTGACCGGCGCCGGCGTGCGGGTCTTCATGCTCGCGTCGCGCCGAGCGATGTCAGTTGCGCGCTCCACCGCCACGGCGGCCGCCATTGCCGGGCGGCGGCGCGGGCGTGATGTCCACGGGGCGCCCGCCGATGAACACCTGCTTGATGTGCGCCTGCCCGCTGAACAGATCGCCGTCAACGAGGAGCGCGTTCGCGATCTGCCCTTTCGCCAGCGTGCCGACGCGGTCCGCCGCTCCGGCAATCTTCGCGGCGTTCACGGTCAGCGCGCGGAGCGCCTGCTGCTCTGTCAGCCCCCCGTCGTGCACGGCGCGCGCGACGTCCTTCACGAAGTCGGCCGGGTTCTGCAGGCCCTCGGACGAGAACGCGTAGAGCACGCCCGCTTTGTCGAGCGCAGCCGGCACTTTCGGCAGGTTCTGATGCATCCGCTGGACACGCATCGGGACCTCCGCATTCCCGCGCCCGCCGCGGCCTTCCTCCGCCTGAGGAACGGCCACGCTCAGGATCACTTTCGCGTTCGCGGCCTTCAGATCTGCCGCGGCCTGATCCGCTTCGATCCCGCCGGTGATGATTGGATCGAGGTTGAACTCCTTCGCCATCGCGAGCGCGCGGAGGATCTCGCGGAACTCGCCGGCCTCGAACGACACGGGCATGCGCCGGTCGAGGGCCGGCGCCAACGCGTCGAGGGCGGGCTCGAAGTTCGGGCGCGGCTGGTTCGTGTGGGAGGCCGCCCACGTTCGGGCCGTCTTCTGCCACTGGGCGTCGGAGAACGCCTGCCGCACGAACGCAATGTCGCCCAGCAGCGCCGCGGGATAGCCCGGACCGCCGCCACGGCCCGCAAACGTGACGTGCTCCGCCACGGGCGAGGCGATGACGACTTCCCCGCGCCGGTAGCCCGCCACGCGGCTCACATCGTCGCGGTCCGGCGGCGCGACGACGTTCACGAGGGCACTCGTTCCCCGAAAGAGTCCGGCTGACGGCACGGCCAGCACGGTCGTAATACCGGCCGCCGCGAGCCGCTGCATGTCAGCGCCTTCGAGTTTCACGTGGCTCGCGGCGTCGAAATCGGGATTCAGCAGCGCCTCGCGCTTCGCGCGTTCCGCATCGGCCCACGTGGGCGTCGGTGCGCCGTTGCCGCCCCGCCCTCGCCCGCCGCCGCGCCCCTCCGCCGTCCCCTGTGCGGCCGGATTCGGCGGCGCAGCCGGCATCTCGACCGCGGCGGTGTTCGACATGTCGATCAAGCCGGGATAGACCGTCATGTTCGAGCCGTCGACGACGACGGCATCGGGGGGGACGGCTGCGCTCGCACCGACAGCGTCGATGAGGCCGTCCCGCATGATGACGGTGCCCTTATCGATGGTCGCGTCCGCCGTGACAATCTTCGCGCCCTCGATGGCGTACACGGACACGGCTGGCATCTGCCGCGCATCCAGCCGCGCGAACGGCAGCGCGGCCGCCGCGGCGCAGACCGCGGCCGCGAGCAGCGAGGAACGGAGCGGCGAGCTCTGACGTCGTGACGGTGACTTCCGAGTCTGCATCTTCGTTCTCCTACTGCCGCGCCATGTAACGTTTGTAGAGTTCGGTCTGCCGCGTATCGAGCGGAACGTCGCGCCCGGCGATGATGACGTGCTCGATGTGCGAGGTGATTTCGAGCGCGTCGCCCTTCTCCACGACGAGATTGGCGAGCTTGCCCGGTTCGATGCTGCCGACCTGGCTGTCGACGCCGAGGATGCGTGCCGCGTCGAGCGTCAAGGCGCGGACCGCCGCGTCATGGTCGAGGCCCCACGCCACCGCGCGCCCCGCCTGGAAGGGGATGTTGCGCGAGAACTGGAACCCGCCGCTCGAGAACGCAAACCGGACCCCCGCCTTCGCCAGCACGCCAGGCGTTTCGTACGGATATGCGTGGAAGTCGTCCTCCCGCGGCGGCAGCGTGAGCACGCTCGTGAGAATCACGGGGACTCCGTGCGCCTCGAGGAACTCGGCCGCGCGCTGCGTGTCAGGTCCGCCTCGTACGACGATCCGCACGTGCTCGCGTTCGGCCCACGCGACGGCGTCCCGAATGCCGCGGTCGGTGTTCGCGTTGACGATGAGCGCCTGCGTGCCGGTGAGGACCGGCAGAAACGGCTCCAGCGACAGATCCACGGGATGCCCGGCAGGCGCCTTCGCATACGCCCGAGCGCGTGCGAGCCACCCGTTCAACTCCGCAATCTGGTCCGCCGGATTGGCCGCCGGCGCAGCGCCGCGACCGAACCCGCGTCCGCCGCCTGCGGCGCCCGGATACGTCATCACGAGGCCGGCGCTGGGCCGAAGCGCCGCTTCCTCCCACGTCCAGCCGTCGAGATCGATGACCGGCAGCGATCCGCTGATGACGCCGCCGCCCGGCACGACGCCGACGGTCGTGACCCCCTCAACCCGCGTTACGGCGATCGCGTCTCCGTCCATCCGGATCGCGCGCTGCGTCCGGAGCGCCTGATTCCAGTCCCCGATTTCCCGCACATCGTCGTAGTTGCGCGGACCAGGCTCGTTCAGGCCGATGTCCGTTCCGGCGTCGATGAAGCCCGGATAGACGTTCGCTCCGGCCGCGTCGACGATCTTTGCTCCGGAAGGCGGCTGAACGTTCGCGCCCACCGCTTCGATGCGATTGCCCTTGATGACGATGGTGCCGCGAGGGATGACATCGCCAGAGACGGTGACGATCCGCGCGTTCGTGATCGCCCACGTCGGTCCGTTCGCGTTCGTCGTCACGGTCAGCCGCTCCGCGGAGGCGGGCGCGGGTGCGGGTGCGGCGGCAGGGGGCTGCACAGTGCCGCTCTGGCCGTTCGCCGAGCCGCCCGCACCGTCGTGCGCCTCGTTCACCGTCGTACGCTGCTCGTCCTTGACGCGATCGTAATAGAGCGTCCCGTCGATGTACGCCTGGTCGACGATGGCCTCAGTCGTCAGCGGGTGGTGGTTCCAGACGACCACGTCGGCGTCCTTGCCGACTTCCAGAGATCCGACCCGATTGTCGATTTTCAGCTGCTTTGCCGGATTGATCGTGACGAGCGCCAGCGCTTCGGTCTCGCTCAGGCCGCCGTAGCGGATCGACTTTGCCGCTTCGTTGTTCAATCGCCGCGCCTGTTCGGCGTCGTCCGAGTTGATCGAGACAACGACGCCTTTGCGCGTCATCAGCGCGGCGTTGTACGGGATCGCGTCGACCGCTTCGATCTTGTAGCCCCACCAGTCGGAGAACGTCGAGGCGCCGGCGCCGTGCGCCGCGATTTCCCTGGCGACCTTGTAGCCCTCGAGCACGTGCTGGAAGGTTGCGACCTTGAAGCCCATCTCGTCGGCCACGCGAATCAGCATCAGGATCTCGTCGGCACGATACGAGTGCGCGTGGACGAGGCGCTTGCCCTCGAGCACCTCCACAAGCGGCTCGAGCTGGAAGTCCTTCTTCGGAGGCAGCATGTCGATGCCCTTGGCCTTTGCCGAGTTGTAATCGGCCCAGGCCTTCTGATAGGCCTTCGCTCGCACGAACGCGTCGCGGATCACATAGTCCACGCCCTGCCGGGTCGTCGGGAACCGCTCGGGCGGCGTCCGCTGAGCGCCGCGCTTCTGCGTGACGTTCTCCCCGAGCGCGAACTTGATGCCGGGCAGCGCGCCCTGAAACAGGAGATCGTCCGGCCGCGTCTTCCCCCAGCGCAGCTTGATGACGACGGTCTTGCCACCGATGGCGTTGGCGCTCCCGTGAAGAATGTTCGCGGTCGTCGTGCCGCCCGCCAGGTCGCGGTAAATGTCAGGATCATTCGGATCGAGCACGTCTTCCATGCCGACCATCGAACTGACCGACGTGCCGCCTTCGTTCACGTCGTCGTTGGCGATGTGCGAGTGGCAGTCGATGAGACCGGGCGACACGAACTTTCCGGCGGCGTCGATGACCTCGGCACCGGCCGGAATCGGGACGTTTGTGCCGAGGGCCGCAATCTTTCCGTTGCGCAGGACGATCGTGCCGTTCTGGATCGTGCCTTTCGTGACGGTGAGCAGCGTAGCGTTCCGTATGGCGACGGTCGTGTTCGGCGCCTGGCCGCGGAGACGGGCGGTCAGGGCGGGAAGATAGAACATGCCTGCCAGAGCGATGACGGCGACGCCCGGCCGCATATAGCGATGAGTCACGGGACCTCCATGGAGCGGTGGCCGAACTTTACCGTACCGGAGCGGCTTCCGTTACAGGAGGAGGGTATCGGCGCAGCCCCTGTCCGGGCGGCGCGCGCCCGGACACGGAGCTGACCCAATGCCCTCTCACCGCGTCTTCTGTGCCGCGGTCCGCAGTTCGCGGATTTCAGACTCGCCGAAATGCGCGACGAGGTTCCGTGCCAGCAGCGAGCCGTCGGGTGTACCGGCGATCGCACGGGTCAGGTGCTCTCGATACGCCGTCTGACCAAAAACGCGCCGATCGCTGGCGACGACGGCTGCCGCAAACTCCATGGCGGGATCCCCGGTCATCGCAATCGCATGCGTGATTTGCGAGTAGCCGTCCTCTTTCGGATCGACCTGCTTGAAATTCCAGAAGTCCTCGTGCGCGTTCGCTGAAATCCACGCGGCCTGCTTGTAGGTTTCGGTGAGGTAGCCCACGTCGAACAGCGCCAGCGCGTACTCGCGGCTGCCCCGATCCTTGCCGTCCAGGCGCTCGCGCAACCTGGTCAACAGTTGTGCGGCCCGGGCACCATCGGTGCGCGCATACACGGTCGCACGCCGCAGCGTTTCCATCCTGGCAAGGACGGGGGTGTCCGCGGTCAGCGTTGATAACGTGTCGTCGACAAGACGAGAAACGTCGTACTTCGGATCGATGGCGGTCCAGGCGGCGCCGTTCCAGGGTAACGACTTCCCAGTACCGATCTCGAATGGGTGGCAGATCAGCGGCGGACCGGCGGCCGCGGAGCTGGCGAACAGGAGCACGAGCGACAGGAGCAGGAGCGGGCGGAAGTGGTAAGTCATGGGGTGTTGTCCTTTCGAGCTCAGGACGCAGGCACGGCAGGTGTGTTAACAAGAGTGGGGCGCGAAGATCGCCCGTTAACGGTCGGCCGCCGGAATACGTCTATACAGCCGAATGGCGCTTTCGTTGGGCATGCTCGAGCGTCGAGTCCGCATGGAGGCGGCGCAGACCGGCGACGCCGATGAGGCGGGTACCGTGGCCGCCCTGGTGGACGGCGCGCGCGCAGGCGATCGCTCCGCGTTCGGGAGCCTCTTCGAACGGTTTGCGCCGATGGTTCACGGCATCCTGCTGGCGCGCGTGCGCCCGCAGGACGCCGACGATCTGACGCAGGAGGTCTTCCTCAGCGGCATGCAGCAACTGCACACGTTGCGCGAGGCTCGCGCGTTCGGTGGGTGGATTGCGACAATCGCGCGAAACGCGGCGGTCGACTTGTATCGGCGTTCACCGGTGACGACCGAACTTCCGCCGACGCTGGCGGCGCCGCCTCCTCCCGCCGCGGAAGCGGCAGAGGTGCTGCGCGCCATCCGGGAGCTGCCCGATGCGTATCGCGAAACGCTGATACTGCGGCTTGTCGAAGGAATGAGCGGGCCGGAGATAGCCGCAAAGACCGGCCTCGCTGCCGGATCGGTGCGCGTGAACCTGCACCGCGGCATGAAGCTGCTGCGGGAACGATTGAACGGGAGCGGCGCCCATGCATGACGACTACTTGTGGGATCGCTCCGGAGGACCCGATCCGGAGATCTTGAAGCTCGAACGTACGCTCGCAGTGTTTCGACATCGCGGGACGGCGCCGGCGTTCGCTCACCTCGAAAGCCAGCGGCGTTCTGCGGGCGCGGCGCCATGGCGGTATCCGCTCACAGCGGGACTCATCGCGGCGTCGTTGATCGCGGCGATCGGCGTCCTGCTCTTCGGAATACGGCCGCACTCGGCGGCGTGGGACGTCGCCGTGCTCGACGGCCGTCCAACAATCGGGCGGCAGCCGGTCGATGCGCGAGGCACGCTGTCGGTCGGCCAGTGGCTGGTGACCGACGCCTCGTCGCGCGCGGAAATCGCCGTGGCCGATATCGGATCGGTGGAGGTGGCGCCAAACTCGCGCGTACGACTGGTCTCGACGCGCGCCGAGGACAACCGAATCGAGCTGCAGCGCGGAGAGGTCAGAGCCACGATATTCGCACCGCCACGGCAGTTCGCGGTCGAAGCGTCGTCGGGGACCGCGATCGATCTGGGATGCAAATACACTTTGCAGATCGCGGAGGACGGAGCCGGACTTCTCCATGTCGAGAGCGGCTGGGTCGCATATGCATACGCCGGGCGCGAGTCGTTCGTTCCAGCGGATGCGAGCGCGCGGACACGCCCCGGCTTTGGTCCCGGCACACCGTATTTCGACGATGCGGACGTGCGGCTGCGGGAGGCGCTCCCGCGCGTCGATTTCGGTGCGCCAACGCCCGGCGATCGGGCGTCTGCGCTGCAGACGGTGCTCGACACCGCGCGGCGGAAGGACGCGATCACCCTCTGGCACCTCCTGCCGCGCGTCCGTCCCGAGGAACGCGCGCGCGTGTTCGATCGCCTCGCGCAGCTCGTGCCGCCCGCCGCAGGCGTCACGCGCGACGGCGTGATCCGCGGCGATCGCACCATGCTGGAGGCGTGGTGGGATCAGCTCGACCTGCAGCCGCTCTCGTGGTGGCGTGTGTGGGAGCGACCGTGGCCGAAATAGCGAGGCGCGAGGCGCGAGGCGGGAGGCGCGAGGCGGGCGCGAGGCGCCGGAGGCGAGGCGCGAGGCGCGGCCTCACCTGACAGCGGCAGTGTCGGGCGTTCGCTGCACTCGATTGGCCGCCTGGCCGCGCTGTTTTTCCAGCTCGGACCTGAACGCCTGTTCACGATCCGACACGTAGTCGGCATATCCCCGCGAATCTACGAAGGCGGCGACGCCAGACGCGTTCAGCCTCTGATACTTGCGTTCGAGATCGAAATACCCGCCGTGTGCACCGAGGAAGATGTCGCACCGGAGCGACTTCAACACCCGAAAGCCCCGCTCGTAATCATCCGCAATGCGGGGGTATGCGGCGTTTCCTACCAGCTTGTATCCGGGATTCACGTTCGGGCTGCCCACGATGACCACGTCGTAACGCTTGCCGCCGTCCTCGACGGTCATCGTCCAGGTCGTGCACCCCTTCGTGTGACCCGCCGTCAAGTGAGCGACGAGTGTGGCTCCGCCGAGCGTGACGGTGTCGCCGTCGTGCAGCACGCGATCGACGCTGGTCGGAGGATACAGATCTTCCGGCGTCGTTCCGTATTGGAAGTCCGCCTTGCCGCCTGATTCGACGACGGGGACGTCGCCGTCCATGACCATGTATCTGGCACCGGTGAGCCGCTTGATCGCCGCGCTCCCCGCGTCGTGGTCGTAGTGCGCGTGGCTGATCAGCAGGATCCTGATGTCGGTGAACTTGAACCCGAGCTTCTCGATGCTCTCGCGGAGCAGCGGCACACTCTTTTCGAGATCACTGTTGATCAGAATATGGCCTTGCGGGGTCGTGATGAGATAACTTGCGAGCCCGTGGCTGCCGACGTAATAGAGGTTCCCGGCGATTTTGAACGGCGGGAACGGCGCCAGCCAGTCGTTGGCGGCCTGCGGGAGCAATCCGAGCAACAGCGACGCGGTCAGCACGATCGGGCGCATCATCGCGCGATTGTAATCGGTCTCGCGCCTCAGCCCGTTCGCGTCCTCAGCGGTCCTTCAACTCGACGACGATCAGACGGACGGTTGTCGTCCCGATGTTCTCGGCCCAGTGCGTGACGGGCTCGCGATAGAGCGTCTGCCCGGCGGCGTAGGAAACGTCGCTCGTCGAACCGTCCGCCGCGTGGTTGCGCACCGTGCCCCCGACGATGACATACACGACGGAGCGCGGATGCGAGTGCATGTGCTCCTTGACTCCCGGGCCGAGCGTCGCTTCCATCACCCGGACGTGCACGTTGTCGATCGTGACCTTGATCGTGCCGGGGTTGACGGCCGCGACATCCTGCGCACAGAGCGGCGCAGCCGTCACCAGCACCGCCGCGGCGGCAATCGCGCCGAACGCCTTCCGAAATGCTGTCATTGTGCTCTCCACCTTCGCGATCGCCACAAGCCCTCGTCAGCCGTTCGCATACGCGACCGTCGCATCCAGATCGGGCCCGCCGTGCGGCTGATGGCCGTTGCGAATCTCGCCATAGTCGGCCGATTCTGCCACAACCCCTCGCGCGCCGCGATCCCGGCACCGTCAAATCGTGGACGGTCTATGATGCTCAGTCCTGCGCCTGAAACTTTTCGCCACGTACGGGGTTATGAGAGGTAGTGCGGCCTCTCGGGAATGACCAACGCCGAACCGTTTGAGGCGTTCGTGCGGAGGTACCAGGACATGGTGTTCGCCACCGCCGTCCGGCTGCTTGGCAACCCCGCGGACGCAGAAGATGCCGCGCAGACAACGTTTCTGCGGGCATTCCAGCACTATGCACAGCTCGCCGCGAGCCCGTCCGCCGGCGCATGGCTCAAAACGACGGTCAGGAACGTGTGCCTGAACCATCTGACGCGTTACCGCGCCAGATGGCGGCTGTTCAGCGAGCTGGAAACGGGAGAGACGCCGCGCTACGAGGACGTGCTCGAATCGCGCGTCTCGCGCGCGCTCGAAACGGAGCATGCCGATGGCGTCGAGCAACTGGAACATGCGGTGCGCAGCCTGCCCGACCACCAGCGCATCCCGCTGGTGCTGTTTCACTTCGAGGAGCTGAGCTACGACGACATCGCGCGAACCCTCCGCGTGTCGCTGGGAAAAGTGAAGACCGACATCCACCGGGGACGTGAGGCGCTCAGGCGCCTGCTGACCGAAGATGACGCCGACTGACGACGACCTCGAGGCGCGGGTCGATCGCGCACTCCGGCGGCTGCCGCAACCGCACACGCCGCCGACGCTCCTGCCGCGCGTCATGGCCGCCGTCGACGCATGGCAGCACCGGCCGTGGTACACGCGCGCGTGGTTCGCCTGGCCGCTCGCCTGGCGTGTGATCTCGATCGTGCCATGCGCACTGCTCGTCTATTTCGCGTGGCACGTGCCGCCGCCGCCCGCACAAGTCGTCGCGGCGACCAGCGCCACCCGCGTGCTCTGGGATTTGGTGATTGCGCCGCTCCTTCCCTATCTCCTCGCCATCGTGCTGCTGATGGGCCTCGCATGTGTGGTCTTCGGCCTGGCGCTCAATTACGTGCTCCTCGAAAGGGCCGAACAACGATGAAAACACGGTTGTCTCTGGCGGTCGTCCTGCTGGGCCTTGCGGCGGGTGCCGCCGGCGCCCAGGACATCAACGTCAGCTTCTCGAACCCCGCGCTGCGGGTGTTCCAAAGCTACACCCTCAGAGCCGGCGACACGGCAGAGAGCGTGCTCGTCATCGCGAACGACGCGACCATCGAAGGTCACGTCGAAGGCGACGTGCTCGTGGTCCTCGGCCGCGCTCAGCTCGCGAGCACAGCGGTCATCGACGGATCGTTCGTGGTCGTCGGCGGCACCGGCGTGATCGCGGACGGTGCGCAGGTGCACAGGGACGTCGTGGCGATCGGCGGGCTCGACACGCCGCCCCGCTTCAGCCCCGGCGGATCGCAAGTCGTCGTGGGCACCGTCCCCATCGGTGAACACATGCGCGGGTTCGTGCCGTGGCTCACACACGGCCTGCTCCTCGGCCGGCTGATCGTGCCCGACCTGGGGTGGGTGTGGGCAGTCGCCGGCGTGTTCTTCCTCGTCAATCTGCTGCTCAACCTGCTGCTGGATACGCCCGTGCGCGCGACGGCCGCGGCGCTTCGCGCCACACCGCTGTCGGCGTTCGCCACGGGGCTGCTCATCATGCTGCTGGCGGGTCCGCTTTGTCTGCTGCTGGCCGTATCGGTCATCGGCATCGTGGTCGTGCCCTTTCTCATCGCTGCGCTGATGCTCGGCACGATCATCGGGCGGATCGGTTTCGCGCGATGGATGGGCGCGAGCATCGTGCACGAGAGCGATGCCGCGAACCGTGCGCAATCGCTGCGTTCGTTCGTCATCGGCTCGGCAATCATGGCCGGCGCTTACATGATTCCAGTCGTAGGCATACTGATGTGGACGCTGGCGGCGGTGTTCGCGCTCGGGGGCGCGACTCAGGCATTCGTGCGGGCGTACCGCCGGGAAAATCCCCGGCAGCCGCGGAAGAAGCCGGTCGCTTCGGCACCCGCCTCCCCCGCCGTCGTGACAGCGTCGGCTCCGTCGGCGGCGCCCGCTGCATCCGCCTTCATTCCTGTCGGCGAAGCCGCAGCAGCACCCCCTGCCTCGGAACAGTCGTCTGAAGTCATCGCCGATGCCGCCGTACCTGAACAGCCGGCGATGATCGCTGGGGCCGCCGGCGCGGACGCGTTGCTCGCATTTCCGCGCGCCACCTTTGTCGAGCGCCTCGCCGCCTTTTTCCTCGACCTGGTGCTCGTTGCGATCATCGCGCAGGTGCTCCGGCTCGATCGCCTGTTCTGGCTCTATCCGGCTGGAGATAACAATCTCCTGCTCATCGCGCTGATCTACCACGTGGGCTTCTGGACGTGGAAGCAGACGACGGTCGGCGGCATGATTTGCCAGCTTCGGCTCGTCCGAACCGATGGCGCGCGGATTCACGTTGCGGAAGCGATCGTCAGGGCGCTCGTCGGAATCCTGTCTCTCGTCGTCGCCGGCATCGGGTTCCTGTGGGTCCTGTGGGATCCCGAACGGCAGTCCTGGCACGATCGCGTTGCGGGCACCTACGTCGTGAAGGTGCCGCGCAACTGGCCGATGTAGGTCGGTGTCGATCGCGCGATGGCCGATGAGCGATGGGCGATTAATGCCGCGGCGGCGGAACGAATCGGTGCGAGTGGCGCTCGTACGCGTGCGCGAAAGCCAGCATTCTCGCGTCCTCGCCACGCAGTCCCGTCACTGAAAGGTTCAACGCGGGCATGCCGTCCGCGCCAAGGCCGGCTGGAACGGAGACCTCCGGCAGCCCGAGCCAGTTGCCGTAGCCGAGCGGCGTCCGGATATCGGGCCACCCGTCAGCGAGTCGGAACGCGTTGAACGGCATCGTCGGATACACCATCGCCGCGATGTTCTTCGCGCGCATCGAGCGCTGGAGACCTTCCACGACCTCCACGCGGGATCGCGCGAACGACAGTCCCGCCGGGTCGCGCTCCATCGGTTGCGTGAACAGCGGCAGACAATCGTCGAACCGTTCGGGGAGCACGTCGTAGAACGAGCGGTAGGCGGCGTAGCCGCGGCGGATCGACTCGAGGGGATCGTCGGCACGGCCGGCGAAATACCTATATAGAGCGTTGGCGGTTGCCGCAGGGGATCGCGAGTCGCCTGGAACATCGCCGCGCGCCTGTTCGGCGCGCGTGAATGCGGCGCGATAGTCGGCCAGCGTGACGGACGGCTGGAACGGCTCGACGATCGCTCCGGCAGCACGCAAGTCGGCGAGGCAGCGGTCCCAGATCGCGACCGCCTCACTGGTCATCTTGTCGCGCGGAACGTGCGCATCGACCAGCCCCAGACGAACGCCTTTCAGCGCGTCGTCTCGAAGGGACGCTAAACTTTTTTCGCCCCCTGCGTGACCGGCGGAAAGCGGGTCGGACACATCCGCGCCCGCAATGGCCGCGAGGAGCACGGCTGCATCCCCGGTCGAGCGCGCGAGCGGACCATGCGTGTCGAGGTACGGCCAGGTCGGGATGACACCGCTGCGCGGCACGAGACCGAACGTCGGCTTCATCCCGACGATGCCGACGCAGACGGCTGGAATCCGATTGGAACCGCCATCGTCTGTTCCGAGCGCGGCGAACGCCATTCCGCCGGCGACCGCCACGGAGGATCCGGCACTGGAGCCGCCCGGCGTGCGGGTGCCGGCAGGGTCGTACGGATTGCGAACCTGCCCGGTATGGCTGCTCGTGCCGACCCCGCGGTAGGCGAAGTCGTCTGCCGCCGTCTTGCCGAGCACGATTGCGCCGGCCGCGCGCAGCCGCACAACTTCGATCGCGTCACGGCGCACGGGATCGGGAAAGAGCCGGGCCCACTCGGCGTTGGACGCGGTCGTCGGCAGGCCGTTCATGTCGTAGATGGCTTTCGCAAAGACCGGCACGCCATCCAGAGGACCGCGCAGTTTTCCTGCGCGGCGGCGAGTATCGGCAGCACGCGCATCATCCATCGCGGTTGCCGACAGCACGTCGATGGCGTGCCATCGTCCACCGTCGGTTCGGCAACGCTCGATCGCCTGACTGGTAATCTCCACGGCGCTCCAGCGACCCGCGCGCAACCCTGCGAGGTACTCCGCAATGGTTCCGTCGAGCGGGTCGCTCGCCGCGAGCGGCCAGGCCGAGCGAGGAACGGCGGCGCTTGCCGCGATGGCCGCAAGCTGCGCGAGAGCATCGCGGCGCGAGATCATGCACCGTCTCCCACCGCGTGCCGCAGCCTGGATTTCGCGAAAGCTTCCGCGGTGATGGCGTAGACGACGCTCTCTTCCCCGCGTTCGTTCGTGCGCGCGCCAGCGCGAACGGCGCCAATCCGCTCCACGGCGCGCTGCGACCGCACGTTCCGCGGTCCCACCATGAACAGCACGCGATCGACGTGGCGAAATGCGTGCGTCAACATCAGCCGCTTCATTTCGCCGTTGAACCGTCCTCCCCAGTGCGATCGGGCAAGAAACGTCCAGCCGATCTCCACCTCGCGGGCGGCGGGATCGTACCCGTGAAATCGTGAGGAACCGATAATCCGGCCGTCCGCTCGATCGATGACGACGAACGCGCCTCCTGAGTCGAGCCCGCTCTGAAAGAACCGTCTGAAGACCGGCTCTTCGTAACGGTTGCTGTCCGGATGCTGCACCCAGATCAGCGGATCGGCAGCCACGGCATACAGCGGCGGGAAATCGTCCGGCTGCATCGGCCGCAGGACTACCAGATCGCCGCTGAGCGTCGGCTGGAGATCGAGTGCCACGCCGATAGGCCTCAGTCGCGATCCATCATGCGCGCATGTACTCGTTGACGTTGACCGCCAGGACGTCGAGCGGCACGTTGCCGCCGAGCACGACGGTGTCGTCGAACGCCTTGAGATCGTACCTGGAGCCGAGCGCGGCCTTCGCCTTGTCGCGCTGCCGGTTGATCTCGCTCTGCCCGACCTTGTAGCCGCAGGCCTGTCCCGGCCACGAGCAGTATCGATCGACCTCGCTGGCGACTTCCCCGGGGTTCGACCCGTTCACGTCCACGAAGAAACGGACAGCCTGCTCGCGGGTCCAGTTCTTGGCATGGATGCCGGTATCCACGATGAGCCGGCAGGCGCGGAATGCGATCGACTGCAGGTATCCCACGCGGCCGACGTGGTCGTCCTTGTAGGCGCCGAGTTCGTCCGCAAGCTGCTCGGCGTAGAGCGCCCACCCCTCCGAGTAGGCGTTGAACGCCAGCATCTGCCGGACGAGCGGCATCTGATGGGTGTACTCACCCTGCCAGATGTGTCCGGGGATCGCTTCGTGAAATGTGAGGTCGGCGAGGCTGTACTTCCTGTGCAGGTCGGTCGTCCGCAGATTGATCCAGAAGCGCCCCGGGATCTTGCCGTCGATGGAGCCGGCACCGCCGTACGCGGCGGGGGCGCCCGGCTCTTCTTCCGGCGGCAGGCGCTTCACCTCCATGTTTGGATGCACGAGCGTATTGAAGGCGCGCGGCATCTGTGCGCGGATCCAGTCGAGTTTTTCGTTGATGAAGGCCATGATCTCGGCGCGCCCCTGGTCGCCGTCCGAGAACTTGTAACGCGGATCCCTGGCGAGGGCCTTCATGCGGTCGCCCACAGTGCCCTGCGCGTACCCGCTCTCCTTCAGGATCGCGTCCATCTCGGAATGCAGCCGCTTCAGCTCGCTCTGGCCCAGTTCATGGAGTTCATCGGCCGACATCTTCGTCGTCGTCGATGCTTTGAGCGCCCAGCCGTAGAACTCCGGGCCGTGTGGCCGTGAGGAAATACCGGGATCGCTGGTCGCCACCGCGCGCTCGGCCTCGAGTTCGTCGATCTGCCGTTCGAGCGCCGGCGCGACCTCCTTCGATGCGATCGTCCGGGCGCGCTCTGCCCAGTTGCCGGGGATGTTCTTCGTGCGGCGCTCCAACGAGGCGACGAGCGATCCGCCTTCCATGGCGTTCCTGGCCGAGAGCGTCATCTGCGCGATCGCTTTGTCGATGAGAAACGCGGGCGGCACCAGTCCGATCGCCCGCGCGGCCTTCATCCGGCCAAGTTCTCCGTCGAGCTGCCGCGGGTACGACTGCAGCCGCGCGAGATACGCCTCCGCATCTGCCGCGTTCTCGACGCGGTGATCGCTGTCCAGGAATCGCGGGATGTCGAGATACGCGCCCACGTTCTGAATGACGACGTAGGGCGTGTTGCGCCAGCCGCCCACGGTGACATCCCCGTAGGGCATCGCGAAGCCTTCGAGCGCGGTCGCATAGGCGCTCCGGACGACGTCCACGCTGGTGCGCACGCCGCGTGAGAGGCGTGAGGTGTTCAGCGCGTTCACGCGGTCGAAGTCGGCTCTGACCTGCCGTGCGAGGCGGTGCACACCTTCCGCCGATCGGTCGGTGAGCTGCGATCGAAGCGCTGCCCGCGGACCGGTGTCGATCCCGAGCGAGGTCGCAGCCTCGGGCTGCAGCTTCAGCAGATTGTCGGCCACGCTGTCGAGCAGCGCGAGCGCGTCGGCGTCGTTGAACATGAGGGGAACCCACGCCTCGCGACGCGCGAAGCCGGATACGACAGGCAGCGCGGCTGCCGAGCCGATGAGTGTGAGAGCTTCACGCCGCGTGAACGTCATTGATCACAGGCCAGGCGTCGTCGCGGTACGCGTCAGCACGCTGATACTGCCGTTGTTCTCGAGCACGGCGCTCTGCACGTCTTCGACGCAGGCGCAGCCGGCCTGCCGCAGCGCGGCCTGGAGTTCGTGGTGCGTCAACTGCGCTTTCGCCATGACGTCTTCGAACACCTTGCCGTTGTGGACGATGATCTGGGGACGACCTTCGATGATGCCCTCCAGCCGTTTACTGTTGAACGTCGCCCTGCCCACCACGTAATTCGCGCCGACGAGCGTCACGGCGGAGATGAGTCCGCCGACGAGCGAGTTGTCTCCTCCGTTCATCGAGTTCTGCACGGCGTTCGAGAGCACCAGCAGCAGCACGAGATCGAACGGTGCGAGCTGGCCGACCTGACGTTTCCCGGAGACGCGTAGAAGGACGATCAGCGCGGCGTAGACCAGGAGGCTGCGGACGATCAGTTCCCACCAGGGCACCGACATATTGAGCATGGCACTCGCCTTGGTTCGTGTGGGGGCAGCTCATGATTCCACTATCGGGGCGTTCGCTGCAAACACCCCGCGCAGCAGCCGGGCTCAGATCTCCCGCGCCCGGCCCGATCGGCCGGCCCGTGGCCGGCGCTCGCGAGGAGCGGACGTCGTCTTGGCCGGCGTGACTTTGCCCTGGAGTTTCTTCAAACGCTCGACGGCGGGTCCGAGAGACTGCCCACCGTGAAGCATCTCGGCCCAGAGATCGCCGGCAGCCGCGATGCGGGCATGCATCGTCCGCAGCGTAAACGTGCGCGGCTGCACGTCGCCACGCTCGACTTCCTTCCACGTACACGGCGCCGAGACCGGCGCGCCAGGTTTCGCACGAACGGCGTAGGCCGCGGCGAACGTCGCACTGTAGGTGTTGCGTCCCGTGTCCACGAGAATGCGGCCGCCTCGGTCGGCTTTGTGGAACTCCTGCGTCAAGACCGCCTCATTTCGTTTCACGAGCAGCGTCCCGACCGCATCTGCGAAGTGCGCCGCCTTCGGGAGCTCCGCCGAGCCATCGAGCGGGACGACGATGTGAAAACCTTTCGATCCCGTTGTCTTGACCCAGCTCACGAGCCCAAGCTCCTCGAGGAGATCGCGCAAAGCGAGTGCGGCACCCCGCAGCACATCAGGCCGATCCTCGACGGACGGATCGAGATCGAACACGCAGACGTCCGGATGCCGCAGGTCGGTCACGCGACGTGTCCAGACGTGCGGCGTGATGCAGTTCTGATTCGCCAGCCACACGAGCGAGCGCACGTCGGTGACGATCGGATGATGGACCGTGCCGCCATGCTTTGGCACCTCGACGCGCTGGAGCCACGCAGGGAATCCCTTCGAGACGTCCTTCTGGAAGAAACCTGGCGCGGAGATCCCCCGATGGAAGCGTTCCATGGTCACGGGCCGCCCGACGATGTGCGGGAGCATCGCGGGCGCAATCGCCTCGTAGTACTCCGCCAGCTCCCCCTTCGTAATCCCGTCGTCAGGAAAGAGGATCTTGTCGGGATGGCTGATTGGGATGATCACCAGCGGATCCTCAGCAGCCGCGGATGACGCAGCTTGCGATGCACGGTCCATTCGATGAAGGCCACCGACACCACCACCTGCGGTTGCACCCAATGCGCGCCTTTTCGCGGCAGTCCCTTGCCTTTCGTGAACGGAGATGCACTGGTCTGGATGGAATCGAGCCGCGCACGCAGGTCGATCAGCATCTTCGTGTCGAGGCCCGTGCCGACTTTTCCGGCGAACGCAAAATCACCTCCATCGTGGTACCCGACGAGCAGCGCGCCGAGGCCCACACGCGCGCCTTGCGGGTCCGTGAAGCCTCCGATGATGAAATCCTGAGACAGCTCGCATTTCATCTTGAGCCACATCGGGGAGCGCCGATGCTCGTACACCGAATCGCGGCGCTTGGCGACGACGCCTTCCCAGCCTTCGGCGCAGGCGCGCTCCCACGGCTTCGCGTCCTTCAACTCTCCCACTCGCATGAGCGGGGCGTCCATCGGCAGTTCCGCCAACAGGCTCCGACGTTCCTCGAGCGGCCGGCCGGTGACCTTCTGCCCGTCGATCCACAAGACGTCGAACACGTGATACGTGGCGCTCTCCGACCACGTCAGTTCGCCGTCGAGGATGACCTCGTGTAGCGGCAGCGCGGCGATCGCGCGTTCAATCGACGGGAGACGCTGCGGCCGCTGGTTGCGGGACAGCAGCCGGACGGCGCCGCCCTGCCTGAACGCGAGGAGGCGAATCCCATCGAGCTTCCTTTCGAAGATCCACTCTGGCCCCGTGAACCGCTCCTGCGTGAGCGTCGCGGCCATCGGCACGAGCCAGTCAGGAAAAGCTGCGCTCACGTGTCACCGGCGTGGTCGCCCGCGCAAAAGGTGGCCGGTCACTGGCGAATCCGAATCGGCGGCAGGCCCGCGGCAGTGAGCTGCCTGTTGAGGCTGGGGATATCCGCAGACACGAGGGCCTTCCACCGAGCGCTCTGCGCGTCGAACGCGGTGCGGTACTCCGAGGCCATCTGCCTGAACTGCTCCGTCGGCGCGCCGTCGCCGTAGTCGACTTCGTCCTCCAGATACGCAAGCTGCACGTTCAGGCGCATTGGATAGTTGAGGAGGTCGTTGCCGGACTTTGCCTCGGGTTCGTAGAGTGTGTTGAGCAGGTCATCGGCTGCCGTCTCGAGGCGCTCCAGCCTGGGCCCCGCGTCGGACCGGCCGGCACCCCGCGCCTTCACGGCAGCCATCTGCGTGCGCACGTCCTGGATCTGCCGCACGACGGCATGCAAATCGCCGAGCATCCCCATCAGCTCGGTCGCGAGATCGAACTCCGCCTGCATGTCCTCGGCCGTCGCGCTCGATCGCGGATCCTTGACGACCTCGAGCGGTGCAGAGACGGCGCGATCGGCGACCGTCAGCTTCACCGTGTACCGCCCCGGCACGGCGAGTACGCCGCGCGGGTCCCGTTCGTCATACGCGGTTCCCGATATGAGATCCGGCAGCGGATATCGCAGATTCCAGGTGACGCGGTGCACGCCAGGAGTGATCGCGAGACGCGGCGAGGATCCGGCCGCACTCGATGCGCTGAACGCCGTGCGCCCTGCCGCGTCGACGATGTCCAGACGCACCGCCGTCGCGCCGCCAGCGCCAATGACGTAGCTGACACTCGCGTCGGCAGGATTCTCGCCTACAGCGTCGGTCGGAATCACGTATGTTTCGCGCTCATGCACCCGGACAGCCGGAGCCGGCGTGAAAAGGTATGACGACGCGGCGGCCACATCCGCCGTCGCCTCGCGAAGCGGCGTGATGTCGTCGAGGATCCAGAACGATCGGCCGTGGGTCGCGATCGCGAGATCGGCGCCGTGGAACGCGATGTCCCGCACCGATGTCGGCGGCAGATTGAGCTGCAGCGGCTGCCAGTGGTCGCCGTCGTCGAACGACACGAAAATGCCGGTCTCCGTGCCCGCGTACAGCAATCCCTTGCGCCTGGGATCCTCGCGAACGGCATAGACGAACGACGGCGCGTGCAGCCCCTCGGTAATCAAAGTCCACGTCTTGCCGCGATCGTGCGTCCGGTAAATGTACGGCGTCAGATCGTCGAGTTTGTGCGCATCGACGGCGACATACGCGCTGTCGACGTCGAAATGAGAGGCCTCGACCAGCGAAACTTTCGCCCGCTC